>Ga0070700_100000002_pt1 | contig 261904 bp, 219 predicted proteins | sample KBSK5101metaG_FD_65456 | JGI IMG/M metagenome (GOLD analysis project Ga0070700, IMG submission 65456) | Corn, switchgrass and miscanthus rhizosphere microbial communities from Kellogg Biological Station, Michigan, USA - KBS K5-10-1 metaG | ecosystem: Host-associated > Plants > Roots >...
CTGATCGGCAATCCGAAGTACATGTCGCCCGAGCAGTTCGGCTCTCTCGACGACAAGGAGCAGCTCGACGGGCGCGCGGATCTCTACTGCCTCGGCGTGGTGCTGTACGAGATGCTGCTCGGCGTGCCGCCGTTCGTCAGCGAGACGCCGCAGGGCTACATCATGAAACACCTGATGGCGAAGCCGCGGCGGTTCACCGAGGCGAAGCCGGGGACGATCTGGTCGAACGGCGTCGAGGAGATCATCTTCCGCGCGCTCGAGAAGGATCGGCGCCACCGCTTCGGCGATGCGCGCGAGCTCTCGGAGACGCTGCAGCGATTCCTCATCGCGCCGGCGGGAAATCTCACGCGCGACATGGTCGGCCAGCTGCGGCGCGCGCCCGCCGTGGAGGCGACGGCGATCACCGACATGCCGGTGGACATGCCGACCATCGCCAACGAGCCGCTGGAAACGCAGACGGAGCGCGACTGGAAGAAGACCATCGCCGCGAATACGGTCGCCGCGTATCGCGACTACATCAACAATCATCCCGACGCGCCGGAGACGACGGAGGCGAAGGCGCGCTTCTTCGAGCTCTCGCTGCTCGATGATGTGAAAGCGCGCGAGGCCGAGGGAGATCGCGAGGCGCTGCAGCGGCTCGGCGAAGGACATCCGCGCGGATCGGTCGTCGGCGACGCTGCGCGCGAAGCGCTCGGGCGCGTATCGAAACTGCGGCAGCGCGACGCCGATGAGGAGAACGCGTTTCAGCAGGCGTGGGAGAGCGGACAGCCGGCGAGCTGGCGCGCGTTTCTCGACGCGTATCCCGATTCGACGCGCGCCGATCGCGCGCGGCAGTTCCTCGAGGAGACGATCGCCTTCGAAACGGTGTCGGCGCAGGACTCGGAGACGGGACTGCGCGAGTTCCTGAAAACGCATCCCGAGGGGCGGCATCATCTCGAAGCGGAGATCCGCCTCGTCGCGCTGAAGCAGCGACTCGCCGAGGCCGCGTTCGCGCAGGCCGTCGCCGCCGACACGTATGGCGCGCTGCGCGAGTTCCTCGCGAAATATCCGGCGTCGGCGCACGGCGACGAGGCGAAGCAGCGCGCGGCGGAACGGCTCGCGTTCGAGACCGCGGTCGCGGCCGCGAGCGAGGACGGATGGGAGGGCTATCTCGAAAAGTGGTCCGCCGATCCGCACGCGGCGATCGCGCGCGCGAAGCTCGACGAGATTCACGCGCAGGAAGAACGCGAATACGCGCGGGCGGCGGACGCGAAGACGGCCGCGGCGTGGGAAGCGTTCCTCGCGAGCTATCCGTACGGACGGCGCAATGCGCGCGCGGAGATGAATCGCCGCGAGGCGGTTGCGTTCGAGGAGGCGCGCGGCGGGGGACGTGCGGCGCTGCAGGAGTATCTGCGTCGTCATCCGAACGGGCTCCTCACGCGCGAGGCGCAGCGCCTCATGCGCCAGGCCGGCGATGCCGAGGACTTCGCGCATGCGGAGTCGATGAAGACGGCGCGCGCATGGCAGCTCTATCTCGCGTCGCATCCCGGCGGCGCGCACGTCGCGACCGCGCGCGAGCGGCTCGCGGTGCTCGAAGACACGGCGTTCGCGGACGTGCTGTCGTCGAAGAATGCGAAGGCGGCCACCGCGTTTCTCGCCGACTTCCCGGAGTCGCCGCGGCGCGAGGAGCTGACGCGTCTGATGGCGAAGTGGCGCGAGACCACGACGATGCAGGAGGCGCTCGACGCGATCGCCGCCGAGGACCTGGCGCGCGCCGAGTCGCTCCTCGGGCAGATCAGCGACGGCGAGCGGCGCCGCGAGATCACCAGCGCGATGGAGGCGTTGCGCGCGCGACGGCGCGATGCGGCGCGACGCACCGAGCCGGCGGACTGGAACGCGGCGTGGGAAGCCGGAACCGTCGACGCCTGGGACCAGTATCTCGCCGCGCATCCCGACTCGACGCGCATCGAGGAAGCGCGCCACTGGCGCCACGAGGCGACCGACTTCGAGCTCGCCGTCACGAACGACAACCGCGCGATGTGGCGCGCGTTTCTCAAGACCTGGCCCGAGGGCCGGCACGCGATGGAAGCGTCGATCCGACTCCGCATCACCAGATCGTGATGCAACTGATACGATAGCGCCCTCGTACTCCAGCCTGGTTTCGCGTCCGCACCCTGGGTGGTCCAACTGTCATGGAGATTGGCACCACATCAGCACAGCTCGTTTTCATAGAGCAGAGGAACGGCGATGTTTGACGATGTCCTCATCGAATCCGCGGGGAAGGACAAAAAGAAAGGTGGCTGGGTCACCGCCCTGATTTCCGCCGTGATTCACATCGGCGTGGTGGGCGCGCTCGTCGCCGCGGGGTTGTACGTCAAGGACAACCCCGAGGTGATTCAGAAGCCGATCAGCGCGTTCATCGTCACCTCCGCCCCTCCCCCGCCTCCACCACCGCCTCCGCCCGCGTCGAGCTCCGGCGCGACGAAGCCGAAGGTGCAGGTGGAGACGCCGAAGGAAACGCCGCACGAGACGTTCCGTCAGCCGAGAGACGTTCCGCAGGACGTGCCGGAAGTTGCCGACGTCGAGACCGATGACGCCGGCGCCACGGAAGGCGGAGTGGTTGGTGGCGTGAAGGGCGGCGTGGTGGGAGGCGTCGTCGGCGGAGTCGTCGGAGGAACCCTCGGCGGGACGCTGGGCGGGCAACTCGGCGGCCAGATCGGCGGAACGGGCGACTCGCCCGTGCGCGTCGGCGGGAACGTCAAGGCACCCATCATCATCACCAAGGTCGATCCGATCTATACCGACATCGCCAGACGCGCGCGCATTCAGGGCGTCGTGATCCTCGAGGCGGTCATCGATCGCAACGGCAACGTCACCGAGGCGCGCATCCTGAAGGGACTCCCGATGGGCCTCGACCAGTCCGCGATCAACGCGCTGAAACAGTGGAAATTCAAACCGGGCACGCTCAATGGACAGGCAGTCCCGGTGTATTACAACCTCACGATCAACTTCCAGCTGCAATAGCGAAGAGAGGAGAAGTAACCGATGCCAGAAGGCGCAAGTTTCAGCATTATGGGCATGTGGGAATCGATGACCTGGATGGGGAAATCCGTGGTTCTCATCCTCATGCTCATGTCCATCTGGTCGCTCACGATCGCCGGCGAACGGCTGTGGAGATTCCAGAAGGCGAAGAGGGAATCGCTGCAGGTGGCGCTCGGCGTGACGCCGCTGCTCAAGCAGCACAAGCTCGCGGAGGCGATCAGCTTCACGAAGGACAAGCGCTTCCGGCACAGCCATCTCGCGCGCGTGCTCGCGGCGGGGCTGACGGAGTTTCAGTACGAGTCGACGCAGGAGCTGCCACCCGACTTCGACATTGTCGCGTCGGCGCGGCGTGCCATCGAGCGCGAGACGCTGATGACGACGGCGGAGATGAAGAAGGGTCTCGGCAATCTCGCCACGATCTCGACGACGGCTCCGTTCGTCGGTCTGTTCGGAACGGTCATCGGCATCATCAACGCGTTCCGCGGCATGGCCATCAGCGGCTCCGGCGGCCTGGGCGCGGTCTCGGCCGGCATCGCCGAGGCGCTCGCCACGACGGCGTTCGGCCTCTTCGTCGCGGTGCCCGCGGTGTGGATGTACAACTACTTCCTGAACAAGGTCGAGCGCTTCCAGGTCGAGATGAACAACTCCTCCTCGCAGCTGGTCGACTACTTCATCAAGAACGAAGCGCGCGCGCGGACGCGTTAAGCGGAGGAAGCTCACATGGCATTCGGCGCCGGCGGCGGCAGTCCTGACGAAGTCAAAGGCGACATCAACGTCACGCCTCTCGTCGACGTCTGCCTCGTGCTGCTCATCATCTTCATGGTCGTGACGCCGATGCTGCAGCCCGGCGTCGACGTCCTCCTGCCCGCCGGTCCGCACGCGGAGAAGAAACCGGGCGACCAGGGCGATCTGATCATCTCGATCAAGAGCGACGGAACGGTCTTCGTGGGGCAGAACTGGATCCCGGACAAGGACCTCGTCACGTTCCTCACCGCGGAGCGGCAGAAGGATCCGGCGCGCGCGGTGATGCTGAAGGCCGACCGCCGGATCAACTTCGGAAAAGTGCGGACGGTGCTGAAGGCGGCCAACGACGCACAGTTCACCGGCGTCGCGATTCTCACCGAGAACCAGCAGGCCGGCTCGCAGATGGCGAAAGGAAGGATGTAGCGATGGCGATGGCAGCCAGCGGCGGCGCGGGAGTCCGCTCGGAGATCAACATCACGCCGCTCGTCGACGTCGTGCTCGTGCTGTTGATCATCTTCATGGTGGCGACGCCGATCCTGCAGATGGGACTCGACGTCGAGGTGCCGCCGAAGGTGGAGCTGGCGACGCCTCCTCCGCCGTCGGAGCAGAACCAGCTCGTGATCACGGTGAAGAAGGACGGGGTGTATCTGAACACGCAGAAGATGGCGACGATGGACGCGCTGCGCGACTCCATCGCGCGGCAGATGCTGTCGCGTCCGCCCGCGGAGCGCGTGGTGTTCATCAACTCCGAGGACAACCTGCAGTTCGACAGCGCCGTCTCGGCGATGGACGCCGCACACGCCGGCGGCGCCGCGAAAGTCGGCTTCCTGACGGACCCGCCGAAGCCATAGCCACTGGCGGAGGCGTGTCGGAATCGAACCAACCCTTCGACGCTTCCGCGCCGAAACAACGGTTTTGAAGACCGCGGAGGCCACCAGACCCCATTCGCCTCCAGGGGAGACGACTCGCGTTAACCGCGGCAGGAGACCGGAGAATTTCGCTCTACAATCCCTCCGCCGATGACGCTCTTCTTTGCCGCAGCCGCCTTCCTCCTCGGCGCGATCATCGGCTCCTTCCTCAACGTCGTCATCCATCGCTATCCGCGCGAGGAGAATGTCGTCTTTCCGCCGAGTCATTGTCCGCACTGCGAGGCGAAGATCCGGCCGTATGACAACGTGCCGGTGCTGAGTTACCTCTGGCTGCGCGGGCGGTGCAGGGCGTGCGGGGAGCGGATCGCGGCGCGGTATCCGCTGGTGGAGCTGGCGAACGGGTTGTTTTATCTCGCGATTTACCAGCGCACGGGGCCGACGGCCGGCTTCGTCGCGGTCGCGGCGATCGTGTCGATGATCCTCGTGCTGATCTACATCGACCTCGACATCCAGATCCTGCCCGACGTCATCGATCTGCCCGGGCTCGCGATCGGGCTCGCGATCGGCGCGACGCACATGGGCGCGCTCTATCCGGACCTCCTCCTCTCGTCCACGCTCCTCGAATCCGTCGCCGGCGCGGCGGCGGGAGCCGGCGTGCTGCTCACGATCGGATTGACGTACAAGCTCGTACGGAAGGTCGAGGGGATGGGACTCGGCGACGTGAAGATGATGGCGATGCTCGGCGCGGTCCTCGGATGGGAAGCCGTCGTGCCGATCCTCATCCTCGCCTCGACCACCGGCGCGATCACGGGCGGGCTGCTCGCGATCCGCCACAAAGACGCGATGCAGATGGCGCTGCCGTTCGGCGTCTTCCTCGGCATCGCGGCGCTGGCCACGCTCTTCTTCGGCCGGCCGCTGCTCGCCTTCGCGATGCCCTGGTTGCTGTGACCGGCGCTACACTCGCGCGATGGCAGTCTCCTCCGCCGCGCCGCTGCGCCGCGAGTTCCGGATCCTGATCGCGGCGCTGATCGTGTTTCTCGGCGCGCTCATCGTGACGCTGTTCACGCTGGCGGTGTCGATCCTGCGGATGGATCGTCTCGGCTCGACCGCGGACGAGGCGCGCAACGCCGTCGCGCCGCTCGCGTCGCGGGGATCGCGCGGAGATCTCGAGGCGCGGCTCCGGATCCTGTGCGCGGAAAACGACATCACGCGCGTCGAGATCTATCGCGGCAACGCGCTGTACGCGGCGGCGGGTCAGCCGGTGACGTCCGCCGAAGTGATCACGCGCCCGCTGCCGGACGGCACGATGCTGTTCTACTTCGACGCCTCGCGCCAGCTCGGCGGACGGCGCAATGCGCTGATCGTCGGCGCGCTGGCGACGCTGGCGACGATCGCCGGCCTGCTGATCCTCACGCTCTATCTGCCGCGGTTCGTGCGGCCGCTCGAGGAGATGCTCGTGCACGCGCAACAGCTCGGCGCGCAGACGCGCGGCGATCACGACGCGCGCTATCTCGTCGATTCGTTTCGCGAGGCGGTCGAGCGCATTCAGCATCAGGCGCAGGAGCTCGATCATCTCCGCGACGCGGCGTCGACGCGCACGCCCGACGTTCGCGAGCTCGCGCGCGCGCTCAACCGCAGCTTCACCTCCGGCTTCCTCGCCGTCGACGCGACGGGCGCGGTCGTGGCGATCAACGACGCGGGCCGCGAGATCCTCGGCATCGCCGCAACGGCGCAGGCGGAGAGCATCACGCTGAACGCGCTCGCGCCGTCGTTCACCACCATCGTGCGCGAGTCGCTCGAAACGCGCGTGGCGCTCTCGCGCCGCGAGGTGCTGCTCGAAGCGACGGAGTCGCTGATCGGCGTGACGACGGTGCCGCTGTTCGAGGAGTCGATGTTCCTCGGCATGTTCGCGCTCTTCACCGACCTCACGTCGTTCCGCGCGATGGAAGGACGGCTGCGCGATCTGGAGAACCTCGTCGGCCTCGGACAGATGTCGGCGGGCATCGCGCACGAGTTCCGCAACTCGCTCTTCACGATCCTCGGGTACCTCAAGCTCGCGCAGCGCACGGCTGCCGAGGAGCCGGCCGCGAAAATCCGCAGCGCGGAGCAGGAAGCCCAGAAGCTCGCGACAGCGGTCGACGCGCTGCTCAATTTCGCGCGTCCGCTGCAGATTCGGTCGCAGCGCGTGCGCGTCGACGAGATCGTGTCCGCCGTCGTCGATCGTTTCTCCGCCGCGACTTCCGACGTCGCGTTCTCGTTCGAAAGCGCGGGCCCGCTCGAGCTCAACGGCGATCGCGAGCTGCTCGAGCGCGCGTTCGAGAACATCGTGCGCAATGCCATCGACGCCGTGCGGCAGCGCCATCCCGCGGGCGGCGGCACCATCGACACTCGCATCGCCATCGATCCCCACCCCGCCATCACCGTCCGCGACAACGGCGTCGGCGTCGATCCCGAACAGGCGTCGGCGTATCTGCTGCCGTTCCAGTCGGGGAAGCCGCACGGGTTCGGACTCGGGCTGCCGCTGGCGAGAAAGATCATCCTCCATCACGGCGGAACGCTGTCGCTCACCGGCGCGCCGGGCGAAGGAGCGTGCGTGCGGATCGAGTTTTTCCCCTGATTCGTGGTACAAAAGGTAACATTCCTGGACATCGCCTCCGACCGCCGGAAATGCCTCAGAGGCGAAAGCGCCATAGGTTCGAGATACTTACGAGCGATGCCGGTCGATGGCAGATCGCTCGCAGAAGGAGCGCGACCATGATCGATCCGATCTCCGCGAAACCCAGGCAGCGAGGATTCAGCCTCGCCGAGGTATTGATCGCGGTCGCGCTGCTCGCGGTCATCCTGCTCGCGCTCTTCGGTCTCATCAGCGCGGGCGTCCGGCGCGCCTACGCCGGCAAGAAAATGACCGAAGCCAGCGTGCTCGCGCAGCATGTGCTGGAGCGCACCAACGTCTACGCGCCGCACGACATCCTCGGCGGTGTCAGCACCAGTACGACCGTGACGCGGACGTGGACCAAGCGCGGCCCCGCCGACACCGACACGCTGCCGGCGGCGACGGGCGGAACCACGAGCCAGGAGATCGAGCGCGACGAAGTCCGCAGACTGCTCGTCAGCTCCGACATCCCCGCGAACAGCACCTATCCGGCAACGCTCACCGTCACCGCGACCGCCGTCCCATCCGGAAACCTCGGCACGGCTTCCATGATCCGCGTCGTCGTCGACGTCGGATGGTTCGAATGGGGCACGCGCACGAAAAAAGTTCGCCTGCAGGCTTTGAATCTTCGTACGACTCCCTGACCGGAAAATGCTCATGAAAACTACAATCCCTCAACATCGTCGCCGGTCCCAGCGCGGCATGACGCTCGTCGAAGCGCTGGTCGCGGTCCTGATCTTCACGGTCGTCTTCCTGACCGCGCTCGCGCTCTATCAGGCGGCGAATCGCGCGTATCTGCAGACCGATGCCGCGGCGATTCAGCAGCAGAACATCCGCTTCGGGATGGACCGGATGCTGGAAACGCTGCGCGACTCCGGCGCGGGCTACAACACCCTCGGGTCAGCGAAAGTGGCCGACGAACAGATCGAAGGCGCGTGGGAGTCGGCGATTTTCGTGCGCGGCAATTTCGATAATGAGCGCGAGACCGCGCTCGAGAGCACCTCGACCGCCGGGTTCGCCATCGTCACCACCGGAAACGACGAGATCGTCGGCTACGTCCTCCGCAAGTCGGGCGCGAACACAGTCAACATCACCATCAAAGCCGACCTCACCTCGACCAGCGGTACGGCCCGCGACGCGAATTACACGAGCCAGACCTCGATCACAAATGAAGAGACGCGCACGATCGCCGTCGCGGCCACCACCGTCGCGACGCAGACGAACCCTCCCTATGAACTGACGAAAGTGACGTTCGACTCCTCGGGCGTCGCACAGTACGAGGTCATCGCCGACAACATCTATCGGATGAAGTTCGAGTATTACGGCGCCAGCGGCGCGACGCTGGCCGCCAATGCGGTCATCACCGCCGCGGCCGGCACCGGCGGCGCGGATACGGAGCGCGACGAGCGTGGAGCCGTACGCAGAATCCGGGTGAAACTGATCGGCATGGCCGACCGCCCCGACTTCCAATATACCGATCCGTGGACCTACGGCGCCGACTTCGACGACCTGAAAAACACGGCGCTCCGGCCGAATTACCACAAATTCGCGCTCCTCGAGACCGTCCTCTCCTCGAACCTCGGCATCGTCGGCCGGAAACACAACACGGTTCCGGCGATCACGCTCACCCCGCCGGTCTCGATCACCGTCTGCACCGGCCACTGCGCGTACTTCCATGTGCGCTGGCCGGCATCCACTGCAACCGGCGTGACGGAGTACAGCGTGCTGGTCACCGCACCAACGGGCGGCGGACAGCCGGCCTACAGCCAGACGTTCCCGGCCATCGGTGTCCTCGAGCTGCCTTTCAAGGATCCGGATCCCACTCCCGGAGTGCGGGCGTTCTCGTTCTCGGTTGCGGCGGCCACCGGCGGCATCAATGGATCGTACACGGCGGCAGCCACGCTGACGGCCGCCAATGACAATACGAACAGCATCCCGAGCGCGCCGGCGAACGTCGTTCCTTCAGGAACCGTCGGCAACGCGCTGAATCTGACATGGAACGGGGTGACGACCAATACCGGTACGGTGACGGCAACGTCCTACTGCACGAGCGCCGGATCGCTGAGCGGCGGATCGGCGCCGCCGTCCCCCTTCAATAATCAGGCGATCGATCTCGCGAAATACAAGGTTTACCGGATTCGCAGCACCGGCTCGAACAACGGCAGCTTTACGCCGACGGAATCGCCGGCCGCGAATCCGAACCGTGTCGACCAGCAGTCGATCGGTACGCTCGTGAACACGACTCCGCTTGCCGATCAAACGAGTTTCGTCGACCACACGGCAGCCCCCTGTTCGACCTACTTCTACAGAGTCGAGGCCTGCGACCTCTGCGACAAGAAAACCGCATCCGCGGCCATGGCGACCTCGGTGGGTCCGCCCGATCCGGGCGAGAATCCGGACGTGCCGGGCGGCGTCGCAAACGCCATGAACGCGGTGACCGGGACGACGGTTGAAATCGGGAATGATTATGAGACGACTCTGCACTGGCCGGCCGTGATTCGGACGGTCTCCGGCAGACCCGCGGCGACGGCTCATTACAAGGTTTACCGCAAGGTCCGGCTCTTCGGGCAAACGACGTTCAGCCTCGATACGCAGGGCACCAATCCGATCGACGTCTATGAAACGAACGGCGTCAATCCGCTGACCGTCGTCGATACCCAGCCGACCAAGCGGACGGGACGCCAGGCCTTCTATGAGTACTGGGTCGCTGCCGTGTACACGGGCTGCGGACGCGAAAGCGACTGGGCCGGCCCGTATACCACCACGAATTGCGCCGCATCCAACGACATCACCATCACCGTTCCGGCCGCCGGCGCCGAGATCTCGATTCCGTTCGAGTCGGGCTTCACGCCCGAAGTCACCGTGGAAGGCACGGGCACGATCAGCAAGGCCGTCGCGACGATCACGGGCCCCGACGGATCCAATAACGTCGTCTGGTCGAGCGCCAAGACCGGGGCGGGACCGGACTTCATCTTCGATCCCTTCAATACGGCTCCGAGTCTGCCGACGGGCGATTATCTGTTCAATGTGTACGCAATCGTCGACGACTGCATCACCGCGACGAAGTCCCGGCTGATCGAGCTGGGCGACGCGACGTGCGGACTCTCCGCGACGAACATGGCGCTGACGCCATCGAGCGGCAGTGACAAGTTCTATCAGCTCAGCTTCAACGTCCAGAACACGTGCGATCCGAACCTGGGCGGCCTCGACTTCACCGTCACCGGGATGAAGCTGAAGTGGTCCGGCTTCGGCGGCTCGAAGACGATCCTGGAAGCCCGCCTCGCATCGGCGACGGGGACGCTGCTCACGTCGACGCCGCTCAATAAAGCGTCGGATAGTTCGTTCCTGTTCCTCACGAGTCCGAACCGGGCGCAGACGATCCAGGCCGGTCAGACATCGGTGGACAAATGGTTCATCATCTACAGCGGCGAGATGAAGCAGAACGCCAACAACGCCACCACGTGGTCGTCGATCATCGCCAATACCACGACGCCGGCGAACGCCGCCGACGAGATTCTCTCGGGAGACGTCACGCCGTAGGCAGGAAACCATGCGAAGAACATCGAAGAAGAAACAGCGCGGCGCCGCACTGATCCTCACCGTGATCGTGATCATGGTCCTGACCACGCTCGGCATGGCCATGGTCGCGTTCACCACCACCGAGGAGCGCACTGCCACGACGTATCGGGATTCCTTGCAGACCCGCGCCCTCGCGGAAGCCGGCGTGCGCGTCGTGCAGGAGATGTTTCGTACTCCCACGGACTCGAACCTGGTGCCGGTTTTCAGCGCCGTCGCAACCGCCGACGACACGGCCTCGCCGAAGACGTATCACTTCTGGGGCTCGACCGAGACCATCATCAATACGCAATTGAACGAGGCCGGGATCTGGCGAAAGGACCGCACCGGCGCCACCCCCGCCAAATATTCGGGAAGCGCCTACCGCTTTTTCTTCCCGCCGTTCCGCAACAGCTGGGCGCAGACGTTCGGAGGCACTTACAGCCCGACCGCCGCAAGCGACATCTACGATCTTCGCTTCAACTGCCATGCAAACGGCGGGACCTCGACGACTCTGATCACGAATTCCGCCACGAACTGCTTTCTCGACACGAACATCAATTCGATGCTGACGAGCAATGCTTCCAGTGACGACTGGAACCTGCGGCCCGGAAAAATCACCGATATCTCGTTCTATGGACCTCCCGCCGTCAACAGTACGGCCTATGGCATTACCACGGTTCGCGTGACGGCGGAGAAATACGACGATCAGAACAATCTGCTCGCGCGGGAGACGGTGGTCGCGCTGATCGGCGACCGCAATCCCGAGCCGTCGGTGCTCGGAAATGGCGACATCCGCTTCATTACCCAGGCGGGTCAGATGTGCGGCGACGGCTGCGAGAACATTCACGCCAATGGCGACGCCGACGTCGGCACGATCAGCGGCGGTCTGCCGCCGATGGTGACCGCCACCGGCGACGTGAACATCGTCGGCGGCTCTTCCCAGTCGGGTGCCAAGACGGTGGTCTCTCCCGAGATCAACCCATGGGACGACGCGTACAAACCGACGAACGCCACCGATCTGGACAGGTTCTACCTCGTGACGTCAGGCCCCCTCCCCGCCGTCTGGACCAGCGGCGGCGCAGGCGACAATCCCGCTTCACGGGCATGCGCGGGCGGCTTCTCCACCTGTCAGGATTATGGTCTCGAGTATCCGGCCGGATCGACCGTTCCGAATACCAAACGCCTCTCGACCGACGTGCCGCACATTTACAAGTGGAATCCCATTACCAGCGACTGGGACGATTCTTCGTGTGCCAGCAAGTTCGGCAACAATCTCGTGTGCAATGGTGTGGATTTGCTGGTCACGCCGGCCGACGATACCGAGAATCTCGCCTGGACGGACGATACCGCGAGCATTCCCTATAATCCGACTCGCCTCCCGATGATCCTCTTCGATCTCAACGCCGATCCTCCGAACGGCGTCACGCTGCTCGTCGACGGGAAATTTCAGAAAACCGGATCGGGCGGCTGGAACCCGCAGATGACCGTCATTTCGGTGGGCACGCTCACGGAGAGCGCGAACACCGACTGGTGGCCGGCGTCGACGACGCAGCGAGCGATGTGGATCTCCGGAAGGGACATCGACCTGTCCGCGAATTGCTGCACGGGCTCGAACGTCTGCGCGACCAATCTCGCGAATAATGCCGCACAGGGCATCATCGCATCGCATGAACAGATCGCCGCGACAGCCCAGACCGCGCTGGCCGGAATCATCATCGCCGAGAGCCGGGTCAATCATGATCCGACCATCGGGAACACGTACGCGCTCGACGTACGGCAGGGCGATCACGACTATTCGTGCGGAGTCCCGTCCTGGCCGTGGGTCCGCCCGACGATCCCGGAAATCTTTTCCCTGACCACGGCCAACAACTGAGGAGGCAACGTGCAGCACAGACGACGCAGCACCGAGGGCGGCTTCAGCTTGACCGAGCTGCTGACGGTCGTCGCCATGATCGGGGTCATCACCCTGGTCACCGTCCCGGCGTTCGTACAGCTGATGCCGCAATACCGCATCCGCAGCTCGGCCAGCGAAGCCGGCGCGGGACTGCGCATGCTGCGCCAGAACGCCATCACCACGCGCACGCCATGGAAGGTGTCGTTCGACGCCGCCGCCAATCAATACAGCTACAGCAGGCTCACCTCCCCCGACGCCGTGCGCTCGATCTCGACCAACTGGGTGAACATCGGGCGCAACGGTCGTCCGTCGGCCAGCAGGCAATGGATCCGCGCGGCCTCCGTCGATATCCGGACGACGACGACGAATCCCTTCAAGGACGTCGACTGCGACGGATACACCGACATCATCTTTCTGCGCGACGGCTCGATCGCCACCGATCCGAATGGCGGCGGCTGCGGCGCCGGCGCCGACCTCGATTTCACCGTCACCTCGCCGTCGGTCCTCTTCGCCGTCGACAACAGTTTCGTCAAATACAACCGCTACTACGTCTCGCTCACGAAGAACGGGTTGCTGTCGATGCGCTCCGCGAAGGAGTAGCGCCCGCCGCTCATTCTTGACATGCTGTCGCTCGTGCTCGAGCGAGTGCAGATCGATCGCCGTCCGTCGTGCCAGCGGAGGCTGCCGTGATCCGGGCCCCGCTCGATCTGCGAAGCGCGGTTTTTCTGATCGCGGTCGGCAACGCGCTGGCCGCGGCGGGTCTGGCTCTGCATCGCGGGGTGACCGGGGTGTCGCGGACGTACATCGTGGCGCGCCTGTGTCAGTCCGCGGGCTGGTTCCTGATCTGGCAGATCGGCCACACTCCGCTCTGGCTGAACTTCCTCGCCGCCAATGTGCTCCTCCAGCTCGGACTCACGCTCGAAGCGCTCGCGGTGGTGTCCGTCACGAAGCGGCGGCGAGGCGTCGAGGTCTTCTACGCGGTCTGGTTCGCGGTAATCGTGGCCGGCACCGCGGCCCGATACTTCGTGCCGTTCACCGCGGCCGAGCTCAATCGGGTCAACATCGAGGCGTCGTTCTACGCGATGGTGATCTTCGCCGTGCCGGCGGTGGTCAAGTGGCGCGGCGCGGCCGGCTCGCGGTTCAAGCGGGTGCTCGCCGTCCTCTACGCGGTGTTCTCGCTCAGCCTTCTGGCCCGGATCGTCATGCTGCTCTCGGCGCGCGAGCCGGTGCCGCTGTTCGTGCCGAACCTCGTGCAGACGCTCCTGTTCGTCACCGTGTTCGCCGTGCTCCTGTTCGCGACGCTCGCGTACGTGCTGCTGCTGACGGAGCGGACCGTGGAGCATCTGCAGGCCAGCGAAGAGAGCTCCCGGCAGCTCGCCGATCATGTGTCGGCCCTCAATCAGCGACTGCGCGAGGAGTCGATCCGCGATCCGCTGACCGGCCTCTACAACCGGCGCTATCTCCAGGAGAGTCTGGCCCGCGAAGCCGCGATCGCCATCCGCTCCGGCGTGCCGCTGCTCGTGGCCATGCTCGACGTGGACGGATTCAAAGAGGTGAACGACCGCGGCGGCCACGGGGCGGGTGACGCGCTCCTGTGCGAGATCGCCAGCCAGCTCACCTCTCAGGTCCGCTCCTCCGACCTGGTCTGCCGGATGGGTGGAGACGAGTTCCTCGTCGTGTTGCGCAGCGCCGATCCTCCCGCCGCGATCTCACTCTGCGAGCGGTGGCGGGCGTCCTTCACAACCACGGCCACCGTATCGATCGGCCTCGCGGTGTATCACGCCGGCGAGGAGACGATCGAAGAGACCGTTCGCCGCGCCGACGCTGCGCTGTACGACGCGAAGCGGGCGGGCCGGAATCGCGTGGTGGTCGCGGAGGCCGTTGCTTCGGTCTCCGCGAAGGAGTAGCGCTGCCCGATTTTTTGACAACTCCGCATTTCGCCTGATCGCCTGAAGTCCTTCCCTCTCAGGGACTTCGGCTTCCTGGCCTCCGTGTCATCCCGTTCGCTCTTCCGCCTCCGCGGAGGAACGAATGACACGAAACGAAAAAGGCCAGTCTCTCGTCGAGATCCTGTTCACCCTCTCCATCCTCGGCTGCGTGCTCACGACCGGGCTCACGGTGATGAACCACGCGCGCCGGGTGTATGCGCTCGCATCCGGCACCTCGGAACTGCGCGCCCTCTTTCAGCGCGTGCGGCTGACCGCGGTCACGCGCGACCGCAACGTCGCCATCCGCTTCCGGCCGGTCGACGGTGATGCGTGGAGCTGGAGCGTGTATGAAGACGGCGACGGCGACGGCGTGCGCAACGACGACATCACGCGCGGCGTCGACCGGCTCATCGAAAAGCCGCGGCTCTTTCAGCACGCGCCGGTGCGCATCGGAACGCCCGCCGAGACGATTCCCGATCCGACCGCGCCGGGACAGTCGCTGGCGATGCGCCTGCCCGTCCGCTTCGGCACCTCGCTGCTCTGTTCGTTCTCGCGCAAGGGCGAGGCGACGAACGGCTCGGTCGTGCTGACCGATGGCCGCGGAGCGACGGTCATCCGCGTCGGCGGAACGTCCGCGCGCGTGAACGTGCTGCGCTGGAACGGGAAGGCGTGGACGACGGGAGTGTAGGACCGCCTCTCAGGCGGTCCTACCTCAGTTTCATGCTCGGGTCGCCGAGGAGGATCCATGAGCGGCGGACGTCGCGATCGGTCGTCGCGGCTTTCGCGCGCATCGACGCGTCTCCGAGCGTCGCGCCCGCGAAGAGCTGGCGGAAAAACTCGCGTCCCATGTCGGCCTGCGGCTCGGGCTCCGTCAGCGACGACGAGGCCCACGCCGCCACCGCGCCGCCGTTCGGATTCAGCAGCAGCGCCTCGGCCATGCTGACCTGATAGACATCGTGGAAGTAGCCGTTGAGGCAGGTCAGCGACGCGAACACCGGCAGCTTCGTGTTCGTGAGCTGCGATGCCGCGGCTCCGGTGAACGAGCCCGCCGCCCAGAACTCGTTCGAGCCGTGGCCGACGTACGTGATCAGCAGCGACTCGAAGTCTGCGGCGACCGGAGCCTGATCGAACGTCGTCTGCAGACCGGGCGTCACCAGCGACGCGAGGGAATGCGCGGAGGCATCGAAGAGCGCGTCCGTACCGTCGACCACGAAGGACACGCGTGTGTTGTTCGACGTATCGCGGTTGACGATACGTCCGATCATGAGCTGCGCGTCCGCGAGCGTGCGCGCCGGCAGGCGGCCGATCGCGATCTGCGGCAGATCGTTGTTGGCAAAGTCGGAGAACCAGTCGTCGACGGCGGTCTTCATCTCCGTCGTCGGCAGGAGCTTCGTCGGGACGTAGTCGAACGCGCCGATGCCGAGGTAGTTGCGCGGATCGAAGGTCGCGTCGCCGAGGAGGATCACGTACTTCGGAGCGCGCTTCCATTCGCGCGAGCGCAGCAGCAGCTCGCGGATCGCCTCGGGGCCGCGCTCGCCGAATCCGAACTCGTCGTACACATCCTCGATGTCGACGATGTTCGTCACGATGCCCTGCGAGTCGCGCTTCGCCTTCAGCGGCTCGGCCGCCGGCGCGAACGCGCGCGCGGAGATGATCAGGAGATCCGCAGCATTGTTCTTCTCGTTCCACTTCGACGCGCGACTCGGGACGATCTGCGCCGGCGCGAGCACGCGCGCGTCGCCGAGGACGAGGATCGTGCGCGTGCCGGTCGATGCTCCGAGCGCTGGGGCGACGATCGAAGCGCTGCGCGACGCGCCGCTGCCGCCGACCTCCACCTCGAGCGCGATCGGCTGCGTCGGATCGGTGATGTCGAGCGCGCGGATGTCCGCGGTCGTGAAGCCGTCGATGGTGGCGGTCGAGCCGCCGCTGATCGAGAGCTTCAGCGCGTTGTCATCGGCGACGAGGCGGTGCGGCCAGGTCAAGCGCACGAACTCGACGACCGACACATCCATGTCGCCGAGGAGGGAGGTGAGCGTGAGCGTGTTCGCGCCTTCGGCGAGGTAAGACGACGGGAACGTGAACGTCGCGACGCGGCGGTCCTGCGACGTCAGCTGCAGCGAGCCGGCGTAGTGGCCGTTCACGTCGAGACGGATGTCGTGCGCGCCGGCGGTGCCGCCCTGGATCGCGATCTCCATCGACGCGTTGCCGTTCGGATCGACATGCTCGACCGCGAGCTCCTGTGTCGCTCCGGCGCTCGTGATGATCGTACCGAAGAAATTCTCTTTCTCGCCGTTGTTGATCAGCCACGTGAAGTAATAGAAGCGCTCGACGCGCGAGATCGTGAACGGAGTCGAAGCGACCGACTGCGCTCCCTTCTTCCCCTTCTCGTTCTTCACGCGCAGCTTCGTGCCCTTGTCGCTCACGAGCCAGTAGGCGCGCGCGCCGGCCGCGGCGGTGTCGATGCCGATGCCGTAGAACTCGACGGCGTCGTCGGTGACGACGACCGGCTGCTCGATGCCTTCCGCGAAGAGCGCGAGCTTCTTCGTATCGCCGGCGTCGAAGCCGGCGGCCGCGAGTTGCGCGCGCGTGACGCGGTACCACCCCTCTTGCGTGACCATCAGCTTCACAGCCGGCTGCGAGGCGAGATCCCATTGCTGCTCGCGCTGCTGCCGCGTCGGCTGGATCACCGGATAGCGCGGCATCCCGATGCCGCGCGGCGAGAGGAACACCGCCCCGTCGGCGGTGCCGAGGTCGGCGATCGTGTCGGTGCTCGCTTCGTCGGGAACGCTGCCGGCGAACGACGGCGTGATCGGGCCGTGCAGCGTGCGCACGCCGTGGAGATCGATGTCTTCGATGGAGTACTGCGCGAACTCGCCGGGGCGGATCTTGTCCTTCCAGCGATAGCCGCGGCCGGAGTGGAGCTCGTCGCGCTTCGAGAAGAACGTCGAGCCGGCGACGAGGTGTTTGTTGAGCTTCGTCCGCCCCGCGGACGACTCGCGGTAGATGTTGAAGCCGAGGTTCTCGGACTCGAACTTCGTCGTCCAGGTGAGGACCACTTTCCCCTTGCCATCCTGCACGGCCTGCATCTCGAGCATGTGCACGACCGTCGGCGCATTCACCGAGACGACCACCGTCGCGCTGTTGTTCGCGGCGTTGGTGTCGGTCTCCGTCCGCGTGGTGTTCGCGGTGTTCGAGAGCTGCGTGCTGCTCACGGTGATCGTGCCGCTGATGACGATATTGTTCGACGCGCCGCTGTCCATCGTGGCGTACGTGCACGTCACGGTGCCGGAAGCCTGCGTGCAGGTCGGCCCGCCCGGGGTCACGCTGACGAACGAGAAGCCGGCCGGCAGCGGATCGGTCATCACCACGTTCGTCGCGCGCGACGGACCGTTGTTGGTGACGACGATGGTGTACGTCAGCGTCTCGCCCTGCGAGAACGCGCCGTCGGAGCCGGGATCGTTGGCGACCTTGGTGACCGCGACGTCGACGCGGCGCTGGACGGTCGTGATTGCGGTCGCGGAGTTGTTGGCGTTGTTCGTTTCGGGATTGCTCGACGCGACGGTGACGGTCTGCGAGATCGACGAGCCGTTCGCGAGCGCCTGGTCCGTCTTCACGACGAACAGGAAGTTGCCGGACGTCGCGCTGACCGGGAACGCACCAGCGGTGTACGTACACACCACCGATCCCGTTCCGCCGACCGCGGGCAGCGTGCCGCACGTCCACCCCGCCGGCGGCGTCATCGACACGAACGTCGTGCCGGGAGGCGTGGTCTGCGTGATGGTGACGTTCTGTCCGGGCACGACCGTCGAGTTGTTGGTGACGGTCTGCGTGTACGTGATGTTGTTGCCGGCGAACACCGGATCCGGCGAGTCGCTGATCGAGACGGTGAGGTCGAGACAGCCCGACTTGATGCCGGTGATCTGATCGTGGTTCGCGTTCGTGACCACGATGCCCACCGCGCCGGCCTGCGCGCCGTAGGTGTCGTTGTTCGTGGTGGTGATGCCCTGCGCGCCACCGGCGACGCTCGATGCCGCGGGAGCGCCGTTGAGCGCGATGAAGCCGCCGCCACCGCCGCCGCCGGGTCCGTGACGCTCGTCGGCAGGAGGCGTGCCGATCGGCTCGGTGCGCCATGCGTCGCCCCCTCGCCCGCCGGTCGCGCTGGTCGTGAGGCCGCCGATGCCGGCGCCCCGCGCGAGGATGACGATCGAGCCGCCGCCGCCACCGCCGCCGCCGCCATCGTTCGCGGTGTCGTTGTACGCCGCCGCGCCGTTCGCGGTGATCGTACCGGTGCCGCTCATCGAGCCGGTGCGAATCAGCACGATGCCGCCGCCGGCGCCGCCCGCGGAGGCGATGCCGGTGCTGTTGTTGCGCGAGCCCGCGCCGCCGCCGCCGCCCAGGACCACGCGGCCGGGCGAGTCGTAGAACGGCGCGCCGCCGAAGCCGCCGCGCGAGAGTTTCGATTGCCAGGAGATGCCGCCCATGCCGCCGCGTCCCCAGTTCGCGCCGCCGCCGCCGCCGGTGTTGTCCTGGTTGGTGATGGTCTCGCCGTCCGTGCCGCCGCCGCCGGCGTTGCCGGGCGCGCCGCGCGCGAAGTCGCCGTTCGGATATCCCTGCCCGCCGACGTCGAGGTTCGCGCCGGAGTCGAGCACCCACTCCGGAGTGCCGGCGATGCCCTCGCCCTTGATGCCGTTGGTGGTGTTCGCGATGACGGAGCGATAGTCGTCATTCGCGCCTGCGCCGCCCGCCTGCTGCAGGCCCGCGCCGCCGCGGAAGCCGAGGCCGTTGACATTGACGGTGGTGGATCCGAGGGCGAGATTGCCGGCCACGTCGATCGCGAGAATGCCGCCCGTCGTCCCGTTCCACGCCGAAGCGGTGAGCGTCGCGCCGAGCGTCGCCGACGTGTACTGCGGCACGCGCACGATCTGATAGCGCCGCTGTCCCTGCGTCGCCGTCGCCGCCGCGTTCGTGTACGCGTAGACGAGACCATTGCCGGTGCCGACGCCGGTGAAGTTGAACGTCTGCGCGGCGGGACCCGCGCCAACCGTATTCGTGGCGATCACGTACTCATAACGGCCGGCGTTATTCGCGTTCGTGTAGCCGGCGCCCAGGGCGACTTTGTTGCCGGCCGTGCCCTTGCCGTCGCCGTAGCGATCGTCGTTGCTGCTGTCGATCGCCGCGTCCTGCATTTGAATGATGAGCACGAGATCGCCGGCGGTGATGCTGTTCGCCGCGCCGCGCCGCGCGCCGGTGACGGTGAGCGAGGTCGCGCCGGCAGCGGGACTGGAGTTGCCCTGCCAGTACGAGTTCACGACGCCGGCGAGCGTGCCGCCCGCGCCGTCCTTGCCCGGCTGCGTGCCGCACACCGTGGCCTGCACGAGCACGTGCGACGTCGCGGTGCCGGTGTTCGGCGTGCCGGAATCGAAGGTCGTCGAGGAGACCGTCGCAGTGTTCGTCGCGATCGGTCCCGAGGTGAGCGGCGCGGTGACGACGATCGTGACCGTGACCTCCGCGTCGAAGGCCATGTTGCCGATGGTGCACGTCACGGCCGGGCTGCCGCTGCACGAGCCCTGCGTCGTCCTCGAACTGACGAACGTTGTCGTGGCGGGGATCGTGTCGGTGAGTGAAACGCCGCTGGCCAGCGACGGCCCGCTGTTTTTCACGACCATGCGATACGTCAGCGTGCCGCCCGGCTCGACCGGGTCGGGTGTCGCGTACTTGGTCACCTGCACATCGGCATTGGCGCGCGGGATGTTGACGGCGACGACGGAGTAGTCGCGCGTGCCCGAGCTGCTGGTCCACGTCATCGTAGTGGTCGGCGTCGTCGCGGTGCGGCGGCTCGTCGCGGCCTGGAGGTCGTCGCTCGTGCCGCCGGTGGTGGCGTTGTATCCCTGGGTCTGGCCGGCACCGACGGTGTAGGCGACAGTCTCGCGTCCGGTGACGAAGTCGACGATGGTGTCGGTGGTCGAGGCGGCGGCGATCGTCACCGTCGTGTTGCCCTCGCCCGTGTTCGCCGCGCTCGCCGGCGGCAACTGGTTGGCGTTGCTGAACGTCGTGGCGCCGACGTAGGCCTCGACATTCGCGGTGATGCCGGCGGCGGTGACGATCACGTTGTTCGTGCCCGTGGGAGGGCTGAGCAGATACCAGACTTCGGTGCGCGACTCGATCGTGCCGCCGATCGCGCTGGTCGCTTCGTCGAGGAACGTGAGCGCCTGCCCGCCGTACGTGACGCCGGTGATGGTCGTGCCGGTCGAATTCCGGACGTTCATGTGCACCGACACGAGCAGGACCCGGTTCACCGCGGTGGTCGTCGTATGCGCGAGCGTCGTCGTCGGCGCGCCGGCCGTGTAGACGTCGGCGACCGACGACTGTGCGTCGAACGTCGCTTGTCCGAGCGCGGGAAGGGCCGCGACGAACAGAATCAGGAATGCCGATCTGCGCCAGAGCATCACTCAGTCCTCAAGTTATTGTGAGTTTTCTCACGCATCCTGAACCCGCGAAAACCCGCATCCATTCTCGGCAGGCGGCGTGAAGGAAGCGGCCGGAGCGTTGCGATTCGCGCGGGAGTCCCGCCACGGATGAGCCCGAAATCCGCTGCAGACGCGAGCGCCGCGCTTCATTCGCGCAAACGTGCCTGAATGACGTCTCGGTGACGCCGGCTGCATGCGGTCCTGACGTATGCTGGCCGTTTACGCCCAATGCCCACGCGCCGGATCCCGCAAAGCCGGGCCGAACGGCTCATTGCCGCAGGCCGGCTCAGTCTCGCGATTGCCTCGTTCGGAGCGATCTACTTCGATCCGATCGAGCCGTCGCGATTCCCGACGCTCGCGAATTCGATGCTGGCGGCGTATGCGGTGTACTCGCTGGCGGTGATGCTGTGGAGCGCCGCCGCGCGCGAGACGTCACGGCGCGCGCAGCTCGCGAGCCATCTGCTCGACCTGACGTTCTTCGGCACCATCAACCACCTGACGTTCGGGCCGACCAGTCCGTTCTTCATCTACTTCGTGTTCAGCATCGTCTGCGCGATGCTCCGCTTCGGGCGGCGCGGCACGATCTACACCGCCGCGGCGGCGCTGGCGGTCTACATCGCATCGAGCATCGGTCCCGGCTACGCGCAGTTCGAGCTCAATCGCTTCATCATCCGCTCCGTCTATCTCGTCGTCGTGGCGTCAATGCTGATCTACCTCGCGGCGTATCAGGAGCGCATCCAGAACGATCTGGCGCGCATCGCGCGATGGCCGCGCTCGATCCGCCGCGATCACGGGGTGCTGATCTCGAGCCTGTTGCGGGAGGCGACCTCGATCTTCGGCGCCCGGCGCGCGCTGCTCGCATACGAGCATCTCTCCGGACGCTTCGCATACCTGGGCACGTGGGACGGCGATGCCTTCGACGTCACGACGGAGCCGGCGGAAACGGCGAGCATCCTCCTCGATCACGACCGGGGGACCTACGTCAGCAGCGCCGCGCTGCATGCCGCGCCGCTCGATTTCGACGATTCCACGTCGATGTCGCGGCAGGCTTCGTCGTTCCCTCCGGGAGCGGAGCACGGCGTGTCGCCGCGGCTGGTGGAGCGTCACGCCATCGGATCGGTGCTCGCGACTTCGTTCAGGGGCGACTTCGTCCGCGGACGGCTGCTGCTCCTCGACGGCGGGTTGCCGCTGCTGGAAGAAGTGAACCTCGCCAAAATCGCCGTCGGCGTCATCGCCGGCAGGCTCGATCACTTTCACGCCGGCGAGCAGTTGCAGCGCGGCGCTGTCGCCGAGGAGCGCGTGCGCGTCGCGCGCGACCTGCATGATTCCGTGCTGCAGTCGCTCACCGGCGTCGCGCTCCAGCTCCGCACGCTGCCGCGTCTCATCCCGCAGAAACCCGACGAGGCGCAGAAGCGTTTCGCCGAGATCGAGCAGGTGATCGTGTCGGCGCAGATGGAGCTGCGCTGGTTCATCGACGAGCTGCGTCCGGAGCGCCGCCGCAACGAAGCCGACTCCGGACTCACCGAGCGTCTCATGTCGCTGGCGCAGCGCTTTCGCGAGCAGTGGGCGCTGGAAGTCGACAACGACGTCGCACCGGTCGTGCACCTGCTGCCGATCAGCACGCGCTACGAGATCTACGCGATCGTGAACGAAGCCGTCGCGAACGCGGCGAAGCATGCGTCGGCGAAGCGAGTGACGGTGGCGATCGACGTCGAGGCCGGCGATGTCTGCATCGACGTCGCCGACGACGGCCGCGGGTTTCCGTTTCACGGCCGCCACGATCTGCCTTCTCTCGTCGCGACGCAGCGCGGGCCGGTGACGCTGAAGGAGCGTGTCAGCTCCCTCGGCGGCTCGATGTTCATCGACTCCTCGAGCGCCGGCGCGAGACTCGAGATCCGCGTGCCGCTGCGCGCCGGGGCCGGAGTCTGATCATGACCATCCGTATCGTTCTCGCCGATGATCATCCCGTCGTTCGACGCGGGCTCTCGCAATTTTTCGCCGACGAGGAAGAGCTGGAGGTCGTCGCTGAATGCGCGGACGGCGAAAGCGTGCTGAGTGCGGTCACGCGCTTCACGCCCGACGTGCTCATCGTCGATCTGCGAATGCCGGTGCTCGGCGGCATGGACGTGCTGCGGCGGCTGAAGGCGATGCAGCTCGCGGTGCCGGTCGTGCTCCTCGCGGGCAACATCAGCGACGACGAGGTGATGGAGGCGATGCGCCTCGGCGCGAAGGGCGTGATCCTCAAGGAAATGGCGCCCGCGCTTCTCGTGCAGTGCATCCGCAAGGTCGCGAGCGGCGGCGTGTGGCTGGAGAAGGAGGCGGTCGGCCGCGCGCTCGAGCGGATGCTGCAGAACGAACAGTCGCGCGAGCAGGTGCGCGAGGTGCTGACGCCGCGCGAGATCGAGATCGTCCGGATGGTGGCGAGCGGACTCGGGAACCGCGAAGTCGGCGAGAAGCTGTTCATCAGCGAAGGCACGGTGAAGACGCACCTCCACACGATTTACGAAAAGCTAGGCATCCGCAGCCGGGTGCAGCTCGCGAATTACGCGCAGGAAAAACGGCTCGTCTGAACAAAACGGGCGAGCCGAAGCCCGCCCGTTTCGTCGAGAACCGGAGTTGCGTTACTGACAGTGTCCGGGGCCTGTGGCACCTTCGTTGTAGTTGGTGAGCGCGCCATTGAGGGCACTCGTCGCGCTGTTGGCGAGCGATCCGGCGCCGACCGGCGGCGCGACCAGGTTGCTGATCAGTGCGTCGGCGGCGGCGATCGTTGCGGCGATCGCGCTGTCATCGGCGCCACTGGCGACATTGAGCTTCGCGGCCATGAGCTGGTGCGCGAGCGAGACCAGACCATTCCCCGCGGCCGGGGTATTGAAGATCGACAGGAGCTGCAGGTCGGTGTAGCTCACATTGCCGAGGGACAGGCTCGTCACCGGCCACTCATTGCCGTTGTTGCCGGTCGGGATCGGGCCGTGCGTCTTCCAGTATCCCTGCGTGTACGTGCAGCCGCTGTCGCTCGTGCAGGCGATGGTGGAGCAGCTCGTGGTATTGCTGAACTCACTGCGATTGAGCGAGCTGTTCGCATGGGCGAACGCGCGAAAGGCATAGGTCTGGCCGCACTGCAGCGGCGTGTTCGAGCACGCGCTCGACGCGCCCGGCGTGTCGTAGATGACATCGCCGACGGTGACGGTCTTCCCCATCGCGGCTTTGATGGCGAAGTTGTAGCCGGAGGCGTTGCCGGAGAACGATGCCTTGCAGAAGGAGCTGAAGCTCGGATCGACGAGCGAGTCGGACGGCCAGATCCCGCCGTTCGCATCGAGCTCGCTCTGCAGCATCCACTGCACCGAGAATCCCGCCGGCATGCCGCTGGCGCCGGCCGTGACGGTGACGTTGATCGACGAGCCGGTCGAGCCCGGCGCGCACGAGATCACCGGCGTGTCGAGCGCGGTTTTCTTTCCGCCCGCGTACAGCGGCGCGGCCGCAAGAATGACCGTCGTAAGAACTGCGAGTGCTTTCATTGTGTGTTTCATGTGCGTCTCTCTCCCTTGTCCTGATGCATCTCGCGACTAATGACCCGTCGCAGGTTTCATGGCGATGTTGTCGATCGTTGCGGCAGTGACGTGGCCGCCGAGCGCGCGCTTCTCCACCCGCAGGACGCGCCCGTCGCAATGGAGCCGCACGTCGCTTTCATGCAGCGCGAGCTCGAAGCGGATCTCCCGCCCCGGCTCCAGCATCCTGTCGATCAGGAACGAGATGCCGGCCGCACTGATGTCGAGCGTCGATCCCGTCCCGACCTCGACGACCTCGATCGGAACACGAACCACATACCGCGCGACCCTGCGCCTGTCGGAAACCATTGTTTGCATGATTGGCTACACGATAGGTGCGGCCGCGCCGCGCGACCATCGGCGGCAAGGTAGGTTTTCGCCTCTATCGTTCGATAGAGAGGGTCGGAGGAAGCGACCCGGCGCCCGTTCGCGTTAGAATGAACAACATGCGAATTGCGTCCGGCAAAGTAGTCCACGGCCAGATCGTTTATGAAGGTGAACTGCCTGAGGGTGCTGAGGTTACGCTTCTCGCGCACGACGTCGAAGAGACTTTCGAGGTCACTCCCGAGCTCAAGGCCGTTCTTCTCGAATCAATCGCGCAGTGCGACCGCGGCGAGACGATCTCGGGTGACGAGCTCATTCGGGAGATGCTCAGCCGCGAATGAGGGCTCAACCGCACGGCTGCGCCGAACGCAGTACGAGAGGAGCTCCAGCGCGTGTTGCGCCTCATTACGGTGACACCCCTCTCATTGGCCGCCGAGCGGTCGACGTGGATCTCGAGAACGTCCGGCGATGAAGGGCCACCGATTTGAACATGACAGCGGAGCGAGTCAGGGCGATTCTCGATGTGCTCGGCAAGGGCCGGGAGCCGAAAATCATGGCGGCGGTGCTTGCGGTCTTCGGCGCCTCGTCACTGGAGGAGTGCTATTCGACTTACCACTCCGTCGGTGCGGCCGAGCGGGCTACGTTGAATGAGGCCGTCGAGCGCGTTACGGCGAAGGCCAGTACGTCCTTCCTGCTGAGCGTCGACAACAAGCTGGCTAGTCCGGGATGACGATGCTGGACCACGGCAGTTTGCGGACCGCCAGGACGTTGGCATCGATCTCGGTCTGGGTGGAGGAGTTGCCGAGGGTGCGCTGGATGTAGTCGACCTCGGTGGAGACCAGGCGCTGCGAGAGCAGGCGGTCGGCTGCTTTGGCGATGTTGGCGGCGGAGACGGTCATCTTCTTTTCGCGGATCTTCGTCGGAGTCGGCGTTTTCAGGGTTTTCATACATCTCACAACCCGATGGGCCTCCGCGGTATTCGCCGCTGTGATATTCCTGCAAACCACGCATGCGCCAGCTCATCCGCAACCTCTCCGACCGCGCCGAATTCATCATCGTCACGGTCATCGCCTTCTCGTGGATCACGCTTTCGTCCCTGCGGACACTCCTGGAGGGAGTCCGAAGCATGGAGCTGACCACGAGCGGCATCCTGCAGGCCATGCTGATGGAGGCGCTCATCCTCGCGGCGGTCATCGCGATTCTGCGGACGCGGGGATGGACGATCCGACGTCTCGGACTCCGGTTTTCGTGGAAAGCGGCCGCAGCGGGGATCCCGCTCTTCGTGATCTACCTGCTCGTTTATGCGATCACGGTCACGTTCGTCGGGATGCTCTTTCCGGCGGCACGCACGATGTGGGTCTTCAGCGTCATCCCGCGCGCGCCGTTTTTCCTGATCGTGATTTTTGTGATTCTCAATTCCGTCTTCGAGGAATTGCTGGTGACGGCGTATGTGATCGAGTCATTCGCGCGCGACGGCGCGGCGCTCGCCATTACAGTGAGCACGCTGTTCCGCTTTGCCTATCATTTGTACCAGGGCCCGCTCGCGTCATTGAGCATCATTCCGCTCGGACTGCTGTTCGGCGCGATGTACTGGCAGCGGCGGAACGTGTGGCCGCTCATGGTTGCGCATACCATCTCCAATGTCGTGGTTTTCGCGCTGAATCCCGAACGGATCTCATAATGAAAACGGCAGGCGTGATCGCTCACGCCTGCCTGTTGGATGCGTCAGCCGGGGGTTCAGCCGCGCGGGATCGAGCGGAGCTCGCGCTCGATGTCGGCGCGCTTCCACTTCGCCTCGCCATAGCGCTCCTGGATCTTGCCGACGATGCGCTCTTTCTCGCCCGCCATCTGGTCGAGATCGTCATCGGTCAGGTCGTTCCATTTCGCTTTGACGCCGCCCTTGAACTGGTGCCAGTTGCCCTTCATCTGGTCCCAGAGCGAGTCGGCCTTGTCGCCCGCGTAATCGGCGGTATCGCGCGCCGCTGCTTTGGAGCGATACGCACCGCTGCGCACGCGCTCGAAGGAGTCGCGCGTCGCTTCGCGCACGTCGCGCCACGGGGTGGTCGACGGTCCGCGATAGGTCTCCCAGTTCTTCTCGAGATCGCGCTCGGCGTCGTCGAAGCCGCGGTTCGCGAACTCGGGACGCGACGCGGTTTCCCAGCCGTAGCGGTACGCCGGCTCATAATGCTCGTACGGGGTGTCCTTGCGCACATATGGCCGCGTCTTGTGCTCGCGCTGCCAGTAGGCGCCCTCTTCGGTCGGGTTCACGGATTCCGCGACTCCCTTTCCTGCGAGGCCACCGGCGACCGCGCCGATTGCGCCGCCGATCGCTGCACCGACGGGACCGCCAACCACACCGCCAATCGCCGCGCCTGCTACTGCACCACCGGTACCGCCGCCGGCAACGCCGACCGGATGCGCACCGGGCTCACCGGTGATCGGGTCGGGATTGCTGTCGGGTGTACGGTCGAGATTGAGTGTTTTGTCTTTTGCCATGTAGATCCTCCATGTCCCGCTTTGGGGGACACTTTCTCCTACTGCAAGGGGTCTGCCCCACTTTGTGTCGCGCACGATTGCCGCGACCGCTTCGCGCGGCTACGATGGTCGCGTGAGATTCCGATCGTTCCTGCAAATGGAATTCGAAAGACGGCGTGCTGCAAACCGTCGCTATTCATTGCGCGCATTTGCGCGCTCGCTCGCGATGGATCATTCGTCACTGTCGCAAATTCTGCGCGGCAGGAGGCGTCTGTCGGCAAATGGGATTCGCGCGACGGGGACGCGGCTCGGCGTCGCTGAACAACGGCTCGCGGAGTTCTGTGCAATCGAGAATGACGACGCGGTCCTCGGCGCGGTGGCGCGTCCCGGATTTCGCGCGAATTCGCGCTGGCTCGCCATGACGCTCGGCATCCCCATCGATGCCGTCAATGTCGCGTTGCAGCGATTGCTCCGCACCGGCGCATTGACGATGGCTTCGCAACAACAGTGGGAGGTAGTGCGTGGGTGATCCGGTCGTACAGTGGCAGATGGTGGTGAAGGATCCGGAAGCGACGAGCCGCTTTTATTCGTCGGTGTTCGGCTGGAAGATCCGCACGGACAATGCGCTCGGCTATCGGGTCGTCTCCACCGGCAGCGACCGCGGGATCGATGGAGGGATCTGGCCTTCGCCGCCCGAGGGGCACAATCTGATGCAGCTCTTCATCGAAGTCGCCGACGTCGATGCATCGCTCGCGAAGGCGATCGCGCATGGCGCGACCGTGATCGTCCCGAAGTCGGTGCTGCCCGACGGCGACGTCCTCGCGATCGTGCTCGATCCCGCGGGCACGCCCTTCGGCGTATACGCGCCCGCGCCCCGCTGACTTACCGCAGCTTCATGCTCGGATCGCCGAGCAGGATCCACGAGCGGCGGACGTCGTGGTCGTTCGTCGCGGTCTTCGCGCGGATCGCGGCGTCGCCGATCGTGGTGCTGGCGGCGAACGCCTGGCGGAAGAACTCGTGCGCGAGGTCCATCTGCGGCTCGGGGAACGTGAGCGAGGACGAGGTCCATACCGCGACCGCGCCGCCGTTCGGATTCGTGAGGAACGCCTCGGCCATGCTGACCTGATAGAGATCGTGGAAGAACGCGTTGAGACACGTCATGCCGACGAGCACCGGCAGCTTCGTGTTCGTCAGGTTCGACGCGGCGGTGCCGGTGAAGCTGCCCGCGGCCCACAGCTCGATCGAGCCGTGGCCGATGTACGTCGTCAGCAGCGACTCGAAGTCGGCGGCGACCGGCGCGAAGTCGAATGTCGTCGGCAGATCCGCGGGAACGAGCGTGGCCAGCGAGTGCGCCGACTGGTTGAAGTACGCCTCGGTCGCATCGCTCACGAATGCGACGCGCGTGTTGCCGGTCGTGTCGCGATTGGCGATGCGATTGATCATCAACTGCGCCTGCGCGACCGTGCGCGCCGGCAGACGGCCGATGGCGATCTGCGGCAGATCGTTGTCGGCGAAGTCGGAGAACCAGTCATCGCTCGCGGTCTTCATCTCCGTCGTCGGCAGCATTCTCGTCGGAATGAGATCCCACGTGCCGAGGCCGAGGTAATTGCGCGGATCGAAGCTCGCGTCGCCCAGGAGGAGCACGTACTTCGGCGCGCGGCTCCAGGTGCGCGAGTGCAGCAGGAACGCGCGAATCGCGTCCGTGCTGCGGACGCCGAATCCGAACTCGTCGTACACATCCTCGACGTCGATCACGTTCGTCGCCACGCCCTGCGAGTCGCGCTTCACCTTCAGCGGATCGGCTGCCGGTGCGAGCGCGCGCGGGGAGATGATCACGAGGTCCGCGGAGTTCGTCGTCTCGTTCCAGCGCGACGTGCGGTTCGGAACGATCTGCGCCGGCGCGAGCACGCGCGGGTCGCCGACGACGAGGATCGTGCGCGTGCCGGTGTAGGGCGCGACGAGCGATGCGGTGCGCGACGCGCCGCTGCCCGAGACCGTGACTTCGACCGCGACCGGCTGCGCCGGATCGGTGACGTCGAGCGCGCGGATCGCGGCGGTGGTGAAGCCGTCGATCGCGACGGTCGAGCCGCCGGTCACCGCGACCTTGAGCGCGTTGCCGTCGGCGGTCATGCGGTGCGGATACGTCAGGCGCACCGACTCGATGACGGAGAGATCGTAGTCGCCGAGGAGCGACGTGAGCACGAGCGCGTTCGCGCCTTCGGTAAGCCACGCGGACGGAAACGACAGGTTCGCGACGCGGCGATCCTGCGACGTCAGCGCGATGGTGCCGAGGGAGTGGCCGTTGATGTCGAAGCGCACTTCGTGCGCGCCGTCCGTGCCGCCCTGCACCGCGATTTCAAAGGATGCGGTGCCGATGGGATCGACGTGCTCGAGCGGGAGCTCCTGCGGAGCGCCGGCGGGCGTGATGATCGAGCCGAAGAAATTTTCCTTGTCGCTGCTGCTGAGGAGCCACGTGAAGAAGTAGAAGCGCTCGACGCGCGAAACGGTGAGCGGCGTCGACGTCGCGGCGGCCGCGCCCTTCTTCGCTTTTTCGTGGCGGATGCGGAGCTTCTCGCCCTTGTCGCGGACGAGCCAGTACGCGCGCGCGCCGCTGGAGATGCTGTCGATGCCGCGACCGTAGAACTCGACCGCGTCGTCGGTGACGATGACCGGCTGCTCGACTCCATCGGTGAAGAGCGCGAGCTTCTTCGTGTCGCCGGCGTCGAATCCCGCGGCGGCAAGGCTGCTCCTCGTGACGCGATACCACCCCTCCTCGGTGACCATCAGTTTCGCCGCCGGCTGCGAGGCGACATCCCACTGCTGCTCGCGCTGCTGCCGCGTGGGCGCGCTCGCGACGTAGCGCGACGCGCCGATTCCGCGCGGTGAAAGGAAGACCGCGCCGCCGACGGGCGTGCCGAGGTCCGCGAGCGTGTCGGTGTTCGCCTCGTCGGGCAGCTCGCCGATGAGCTGCGGCGTGAAGATCAGACGGCGCTTGCTCACGCCGTGAATGTCGACGTCCTCGACTTCGTACTGCACGAACTCGCCGGGGCGCACTTCGTCGTTCCAGTAATACGCGCCGCCGGCGCGCAGCACGTCACGCTTCGTGACGAACGCGGCGCCGGAGATGAGATGCGAGTTGACCTGCTCGCGGCCGGCAGCGGTCACGCGATAGACGTTGAAGCCGAGGTTGCCGGGCTCGGTACTGGCGCTCCAGGAGATGACGACTCTTCCCTTCGCGTCCTGCAGCGCGGAAGCCTTCGGCACCTCGGAAGGTCGCGCGAGCGCGGGAAGGGCGACTGAAAGAATCAGGAGAAGGGACTTGCGCCAGAACATAGGACGACCTCGCTTTTGTTGGGGGACCCCGGACATATTCTCATAAAACCTGACGGAATCGAGGTCGCCCACCTGGAGTTGTAGGGTCGTCCTGCCGACAGATTGCGAGCCGAACGTTTCTCGGGCCCGTGCGTCCTAAGCGTGGCAGAACGAAGAAAATGCCCGAATTCATCGTACGAGTCGGAACTCCTGAAGGCGAAGTGCTGGAGCGTCACGTCCGCGCCAACTCCCTGCGCGCCGCGCAGGAAGAGATGCGCCGGATGGGCATGCACGTCTTCGAGGCGAAGCGCGGCGCGATGAGCGCGAGCGATTTCGTCCCCCGCTTCGGCAAGGTCATCTCCACCGACCATTTCCTTCTTTTCAACCAGGAACTGCTCGCGCTCGTGCGCGCGGGACTGCCGATCGTGCAGTCCTTCGACATCATGCTCGAGCGCCAGAAGAACGTCCGCTTCCGCGAGATCCTCTCCGAGATCCGCGAGAAGATCACGTCCGGCGTCGCTCTCTCCGACGCATTCGCCGCATACGGCAACATCTTTCCTCCGATCTACTCGACGTCGCTCCGCGCCGGCGAGCGCTCGGGCGATCTCGAGGGCGTGCTCAAGCGGTTCCTCAAGTATCAGAAGATGATCTCGGGCCTGCGCCGCAAGGTCGTCGGCGCGCTGATCTATCCCGCGGTCCTGGTCCTTCTCTCCTCGGTGATGATCTTCATCATGCTCACCTACGTCATCCCGAAGTTCGCCGAGTTCTTCGAAGGCTTCGGCGCGGAGCTGCCGTGGTTCACGGCGGTGCTGATCAACTTCGCGACGTTCCTGCGAGGCAACATCCTCATCGTGCTCGGCGTGATCATCCTCGCGGCGGTCCTGCTCAACCGCTGGGCGAAGACCTCGGGACGTCTGGTGTGGGACCGCATCAAGCTGCACATCCCGCTGGTCGGCGGCGTGCTGCACCGCTTCGCGATCATGCAGTTCACGCAGTCGCTCGGGACGCTGCTCGCCGGCGGCACGCCGATGGTACCGTCGATCGAGATCGCCTCGCAGTCGGTCACCAATCAGCTGGTGTCGTCGAAGATTGCCGGGATCGTGCAGAACGTGCGCGAGGGCGAGCCGCTGTGGCGATCGCTCGACAACACCGGCGTCATCAGCGATCTCGCGATCGAGATGATCAAGGTCGGCGAATCGACCGGCGCGCTCACGGAAATGCTCGCCAACGTCAGCGAGTTCTACGATGAGGAAATCGAGGCGCGGCTTTCCCGCATGGTGTCCGCGATTGAGCCACTCATTCTCGTGTTCATGGGCATCGTCATCGCCGTGCTGCTCTACGCCTTCTATCTCCCGCTCTTCCGGCTCTCGTCGGTGCAGCAGGGGTAGCCGTCTCTATTACGAACTATGGTCGCCGATCCGAACCGCACGCTCTATAAGAACGCCGATCCCACCGGTGAGGCGACGCGCGCCCGCCGTCTGGCGGAGCAGTATGGCTTTCCGTTTGTCGATCTGGAGCACTTCCAGGGCGACCATCAGCTGTTCCGCGACATCCCGCTGGAGCTGATGATCCGCTACCAGTTCCTGCCGGAGCATCGGGAGGACGGGCAGATCGTGATCGTGGTGGGCGATCCGACGGACGTGCTGAAGCTCGACGAGCTGGAGCTGCTGCTCGGCGCGCCGCTGCGCGTGAAGGTGGCCTCGCCCGCGGCGATCCGCGACAAGCTGCAACGCTCGGAGTCGACGCAGCGCGTCCTCGACGAAGCGACCGAAGGCTTCCGCATGCAGCTCATCGCCGAGGATGAAGAAGGCGAAGAGACGGTCACGATCGACTCGATCACGCAGCAGGAAACGTCGCCGATCATCAAGCTCGTCGACTCGATCGTGTTCAACGCCATCCAGCGCCGCGCCTCGGACATTCACATCGAGACGCGCGACAACGAGGTCGTCGTCAAGTACCGCATCGACGGCGTGCTCTACGAAGCGCTCGATCCGATCGACAAGCGCCATCACTCCACGATCATCTCCCGCATCAAGATCATGTCGGAGCTCGACATCGCCGAGAAGCGCGTGCCGCAGGACGGCCGCTTCAAGCTCCGTATCACCGGCCGCACCATCGACTTCCGCGTCTCGATCATCCCGACCGCGCACGGCGAGGACTCGGTCATCCGAATCCTCGACAAGGAGTCGATGTCGAAGGAGTTCAAGAACCTCCGCCTCGACATCCTCGGATTCGACGAGGCGATGCTGGTGCGCTTCCGCAAGTTCATCAAGGAGCCGTACGGCATGGTGCTCGTCACCGGCCCGACCGGCTCGGGCAAGACAACCACTCTTTATGCCGCGCTGTCGGAGATCCAGTCCTCCGAGGACAAGATCATCACCATCGAAGACCCGGTCGAATATCAGCTCCGCGGCATCTCCCAGATCCCGGTCAATGAGAAAAAGGGTCTGACGTTCGCGCGCGGACTGCGCTCGATCCTGCGCCACGACCCCGACAAGATCATGGTCGGCGAGATCCGTGACGAAGAGACCGCGCAGATCGCCGTGCAGTCGGCGCTCACCGGCCACCTCGTCTTCACCACCGTCCACGCGAACAACGTCGTCGACGTCCTCGGCCGGTTCCTCAACATGAAGGTCGACCTCTACAACTTCGTGTCGGCCCTCAACTGCGTGCTCGCGCAGCGCCTCGTGCGCCGCATCTGCGATCACTGCAAGCGCGAGGCGAAGTATCCCGACTCCTTCCTCGTCGACTCCGGACTCGATCCGACCGACTATCGCGAGCGGACGTTCTACGAAGGCGCCGGCTGTCTCGAATGCAACGGCACCGGCTTCCACGGCCGCTCGGCAATTTCGGAACTTCTCGATCTCTCCGATCGTATTCGAGGCATGATCCTCGATCGCCGCCCCGCCTCGGAAATCAAGAAGACCGCGAAAGAGGAAGGAATGACGTTCCTCCGCGAGTCGGCGCTCCTCAAAGTCATGGAAGGCAAGACGACTTTGCGCGAGATCAACAAGGTCACGTTCGTCGAGTAAGCCATGGCACGCTCCTATCCACCCGACGTCATCGTCCTCGACACGGACGGCCTTCTCCACGCGCGCCTCGCGCCCGGGAAGAAGGGACTGCGCATCGTCCAGGCGAAGAGCTATCGGATGGCGGATGGAACGTTCACGCCGTCGATGGTGACGCCGCAGCTCGCCAACGAAGCCGCGCTCGCCGAGACGCTGCGGCGGCTGCGCAACGAGACCGGCAAGTGGGAGAACGTCTCGCTGCTCCTGCCCGACTCCTGGTTCCGCATCAACATCATGGAGCTGCCGTCGCTCCCGAAAAACGGGAACGGCGAGGCGCTCGACGTCGTGCGCTGGAGCCTCAAGCGCACGCTCCCGATTCCGCCCGACCAGCTGCGGCTCTCGTACTCGGTCCTCTCGCGCGACGGCGCGGGCGCGAAGGTGCTCGCCATCAGCGCGCTCGATGCGACGCTGACCGCGATCGAGCGCGTCTTCGCCGCCGCCGGCTTTCAGATCATTCTCATCGAGCCCGCGGGTCTCAATCTGTGGAACGCGATCTCGATGCGCGAAGGCGAGACCGACGCCGATCGCCTCTTCGTCTACGTGCGCGACACCGACTTCACCACCGCGGCGTTCCGCGGCGAGCAGCCGTTGTTCATCCGCTCACGCAACCTCGGCGGCGACCGCACCCTGGAGCAGGAGATCCGCCTCTCGGCGAGCTATCTCCGCGACTCGCTCAATGCCGTCGGATTCACCACCTGCTACGTCGCCGGCGACCGCGCCGACGGCAGCGTGGCCGCGGCGCTGGCCACGGAGTTCAACACGCAGGTACGCAGCGTCACCGTCCGCGACTTCGTCGAGGAGCTGCCGGCGGACATGCAGGCGCTCGACGCCGAACTGGCTGCCTGCACGGGAGTATTCACCGGGTGAAGCCGATCCATCTCAATCTCGCAACGCGTCCGTATCGCGACTACCGGCCGGTCTACGCCGTCGTCGTGATCCTGTCGCTGCTCACGGCGTTTCTGATGCTGAACAACGTCGAGACGTACTACCGCTATCAGAACGACACCAGCAGCACGACCAACAGGATCGGCAGGATCGAGTCGCAGACGCAGCAGGAGCATCACCGCAAGGAGATCGCCGAGCAGAAGCTGCAGGCGCTCGATCTGCCGGGGCTCGATGCGCAGACGCGCTTCGTGAACGCGAAGCTCGCCGAGCGCGCGTTTTCGTGGAGCCTGCTCCTCGATGAGCTGGAGTCGGTGCTGCCGCAGGACGTGCGGCTGATCTCGGTCGCGCCGGGGTTCAATCCCGACGGCACGATCGCGCTGGTCCTGACGTTCGCGGCGAAGGGCCCGAACGGGATGATCGCGACGATCAACCGCATGCACGCCGATCCGCAGTTCTCGAATCCGTTTCCCGCCGCGGAGAGCCGCAATGAGGACGGCTCGTTCAACTTCAATCTGAGCGTGCAGTACCGGCCGCCCGCGATTCCGCAGGCGACGCGGGCGAGGAGCGCGCAATGATCTGGCGGGAAAAGCGCGTCCTCCTGATCATCCTCGGCCTGCTGCTCGCCGCGAACACGATCTACTTCTTCACCTATCGCGTGCGCTATCAGTCGCGCCTCGATGACCGCGAGGCGGAGCTGACGCAGAAGCAGGAGCAGCTCGAGCAGGCGCACGCCGCGCGGCTGCGCGCGGAGCGCCGCTATCAGAACTATCAGAAGATCGAGCAGGACGTGAACCGCGTGTTCGACGAGCACTGGGCCACGCAGACCGAGCGCCTCACGCCGCTGATCGGCGAGGTCAAGCGCCTCACCGCGGCGAGCAACATGACGCCGCCGTCGTATGCATTCGACCGCAGCCAGGCCGTGGGCGTGGCGGCGAGCCGGCGGCGTTCCGCGCCGATCGGCGCCACCGAGGTCGGCATCGCGTTCGGCGTGGAAGGCACGTACGAACAGATGCGCCGGCTGATCAATCTCCTCGAGCTCTCGCGGCAGTTCGTGATCATCGATCGCATCTCCCTGGCCGCGCGCGAAGGACAGAACCTCGCGTTGACGTTACATTTGAAGACGCTCTTCCGCGACGAGAAGCCCGTCGCGAGCAAGCGGTTGTGATGGACTGGATGAACTGGAAAACCTGGACTGCCGCGGCACTGCTGATCATCGCCGTGTTCGCGATCTACTCGTTCGCCTCGCCCGACGGACGCGACGACGATGCAACTCGGCCGATCGCGACGCGCGCGGCCGTCGAGGCGAGCACGCCCGGCGTGGAGCCGGTGCGCGTCGATCTACTCGACGCGGACAGCGGCAGCTACAAGAGCGACCGCAATATCTTCTCGTATTACGAGCCGCCTCCGCCGCCGCCTCCCCCTCCACCGCCTCCACCACCTCCTCCCCCCGATCAGGACAAGGACGGAATTCCGGACTTCCGCGACAACTGCGTCAGCACCGCGAATCCCGATCAGCAGGACGTCGACCGCGACGGCATCGGCACGGTCTGCGAGCAGACGCCGGAGACCCCTCCGCCGCCGCCGGAGCCCGTTCCGCCGCCGTTCAACTACAAGTTCATCGGCATGTTCGGCAATCCGCGCAATCCGATCGCCACATTCGCGCGCGACGGCGAGATCGTCAACGCCCGCGTCGGCGACGTGATCGAAGGGAAGTTCATTCTGCGTGGAATCGGCATCGAGTCGGCGGAAATCGGCTTCGTCGGTTTCCCGCCCGACAAGCGGCAGCGCATCCCGCTGGGTCAGTGACCAATTCACCGTTGGGGCGTCACAACGAATAACGAAGACGCAGGGACTCGGCACTCAGGACTAAATGATGAATCAACGACTGAAAGTAGCTGCGGCGGCCACGCTGATCTCGCTCACGCTGTTCTCGTGCTCGAGCTACAACGCCTTCAACAAGGCGCGTACGGCGGAGCGCGAGAAGAACTGGGACGAGGCGGTCGTGCAGTACGAGCGGGCGCTGGAGACTTCCCCCGACAATCAGCAGTTCAAGATGCACTACGACCGCGCGCGCCGCGAGTCCTCGCGCGTGCACTTCGAAAAAGGGAAGACCCTCCGCGCCGCGATGGGCGACGCGACCGGACTCGACCAGCTCCGCATCGCGCAGATGGCCGCGACCGAACTGCAGCTGACGGTGCGGCTCGACCCGACGAACCAGTTCGCGGTGGTCGAGCTCTCGAAGGTGCTCGATTTCATTCACACGCTGCAGCAGGCCGCTTCCGAGAACATGTCGATCGATGACGTGAAGAAGCGCGCGCGCTCGGCGATCACGAAGGCGCAGCCGCCGGCGCTCAATCCGTCGTCGGACGAGCCGATCACGCTGACGTTCTCCCGCGACACGCCGGTGAAGGACATCTACAAAGCCCTCGGCAATGCCTTCGGCATCAACATCGTCTTCGACCAGGCCGTGAAGGACGACCGCATCACCATCGATCTTCACGACGTCACCGCGCAGGCGGCGCTCGAGCGCGTCATGCAGGCCGCCAATCACTTCTACAAGATCCTCGACGAGAAGACGATCATCGTCGTCCCCGACAACCCGCAGGCGCGCCGCGACTACGAGGACCTCGTCATCCAGACGTTCTATCTCTCCAACGGCGACGCCGAGCAGGTGACCAACGTCGTGCGCACGATGATCGAGGCGCGCAACGTCTTCCCGCTCAAGGCGCTCAACGCGATCACCATCCGCGACACCGCCGACAAGGTGCGCATCGCTGAGAAGATCATCCAGGCGAACGACAAGGCCAAGGCCGAAGTCGTGGTCGAGGTGGAGCTCGTGCAGCTCGATCTCAACAAGCTGCGCGACATGGGCATGGCCTTGTCGCTGGGCAGCGGCGCGGCTACGCCGCTGACGACGGACGCGGACGGAAAGACCGTCACGTTCGCCGGCGGCACGGTCAGCAAGATCGCCGAGGTCCTCGGCAGCATGAACGACCTGCGCCGCAACGTGAACTTCGCCATTCCGACCGCGACGTACTCGCTGCTCAAGACGATCGGCAACAGCGAGCTGCTCGCGAATCCGGAGCTCCGCATCTCCGAGGGCGAGAAAGCGACGCTGCACATCGGACAGCGAATCCCCGTTCCCGTCACCACCGTCGCCGGCTACAACCCCGGCACCGGCGGCGGCACGACGCCCGGCAACCAGCTCGTCACGCCCTACACGTCCTTCCAGTATCAGGACGTCGGCATCAAGGTCGGCATGGAGCCGCGCGTGCATCACAACCGCGAGGTCACGCTGAAGCTGACGGTCGAAGTCTCGAACCAGGGCAACCCGGTGACGTTCGCCGGACAGTCGCAGCCGACGTTCGCGACGCGCACGATCGAGTCGACGATCCGTCTGAAGGACGGAGAGACGAACTTCCTCGCCGGCCTCATTCAGGCCACGAAGACGGAAGGCAACGAGAAGACGCCGTTCCTCGGCGATCTCCCCTTCATCGGACGCCTCTTCACCAAGACGCGCAAGGAAGAGCTGCGGACCGATCTCGTGCTCACGATGACGCCGCACATCATCCGCATCCCCGACATCACCGACGAAGACCTCGCGCCGATGTGGGTCGGCACCGGCACCAACCTCACCTTCCGCGGCACCTCGCCGCGCATCGAGTCGCAGGGCCTGGTCTCCGATCCGTTTGGACGCCAGGGCGACGTCAACGCCAACGCGAACCTCCCGCTATCGTCCGACGGCGAGCCCGGAAACTACGTCGTGCCGCAGGGCGGGACGGCCGAGAGCACGGCGCCGGCGCCGCAGGGAGGAACGGGACCGAACGATCCGTTCCGCCGCACGCGTCCCGCGCAGCCGCAACCGGTGACGCCGCCTCCTCCTCCGAATCCCAATCAGCCGCAGCCGGAGCCGCAGGCTTCCGTCAGTCCGGTGTCGACGAATCCCGCGACGAGCAAACCGAAGATGACCGCGATCGCGACCTCGGCCGCGGCGGCGGCGATCGAGCCCGACATGGCTGCGCTCCGTCTCGCGCCGCGCATCGCGCCGCAGCCGGCGACGATTCACCTCGGCCCCGGCGAGACGAAGGTCTGGAACATCGTCGGAATGGATGTCGATGAGCTGACCGTGCCGGAGCTGTCGTTTCACTTCAATGCGCGCGCGATGGACGTGACCGACATCGCGTTCGGGCCGGCGCTGTTCGTCGATCCGGCGGCGATGCCGGCGATCGTGATCGATCGCAACGCGGGCACGATCAAGGTGCAGCCGACCAACGGCCAGCCGCTGAAGTTCGTGACCGGCGGCGTCGTCCTCTCGATCCGCGTGCACGGCGGCAATCCCGGCGACACGTTCCTGGTCATCGACAACCCCGACATTCGCACCGCCGGCGGCGCCGCCGTCGTGGCCGCGGTGGCGGGAGGAAGGGCGCGCGTTCAGTGAAGAAGTGGCAGCGCGGCTTTACGATCGCCGAGCTGGTCACGGTCGTGGCCATCATCGGCATCCTCGCCGCGACGGCGCTGCCGGTGGCGCGCTTCAGCATCCGCCGGCAGAAGGAGATCGAGCTGCGCGACCGTCTGCGCAAGCTCACCGACGCCATCGATCGCTATCACGATCTGATGGGGCTCGCCGCGATCCCGAATTCAACCATCCGTCCGGCGCAGATGCAGGCGCTCGGATCGGAAGGGTATCCCAAGGATCTCGAGGAGCTGCTCGCGGGCGTCAAGATGTCGGACGGCAAGACCGTGCGGCTGATCCGCGAGCGCGACCTGATCGACCCGATGACCGGCAAGAAGGAATGGGACACGCTCTCCACGACCGATGATCCCGATACGTCGATGACCAACGGCGACAACGTCTTCGAGGTGCACTCGAAGTCGACCCGGCTGGCGCTCGACGGAAAGACGCATTACAACGAATGGTGACCCGCATGAAGCGTTCTCAGAAAGGTTTCTCCCTCATCGAGCTGATCGTCGTCGTGACGATCATCGGCATCCTCGCGGCGGCCGCGATCGTGAACGTGCGGTTCGCGCAGCGCAAGGCGCGCGAGGCCGCGCTGAAGGACAACCTCTACCAGATGCGCAAGTGCATCGACAACTTCTACGCCGACAAGCAGCGCTATCCGTCGAGCCTCGAAGAGCTCGTGCCGAATTACGTCCGCCGCCTCCCCGCCGATCCGATGACCGGACAGGTTGACTGGGAGCTGATCATGGACGAGCCGACCGATCTCGAGGAAGGCTCGGAGTCGTTCAGCAGCGATTCGTCGGAAGAGATGCTGCAGCCCGGGGTCATCGACGTGAAGAGCAAGGCACCAGGACAGACGCTGGACAATGTCCCCTACACGGACCTCTAAAGGGCAGGAGGGCTTCACCCTCGCTGCGCTCATCGTGATCCTCACCATCATCGCGATGGTGATCGCGTTCACCGTGCCCGAGCAGTGGTCGATCGTCATGGGCCGCGAGCGCGACAAGCAGACGATCTTCCTGATGAAGCAGTACGCGCGCGCGATCCGGTCGTGGAGCCAGAAGAACGGCGGGATGCCGACGAGTCTCGATCTGATCCTCGATGCGCGCCGCCCGCGCATGATTCGCGGCACGGGCAAATGGGCGTGCCCTCTGACCGGGAAGGAAGACGACTGGATTCTCGTCCCATTCGCGGCCGTGCAGCAGGCGCCCGGCACGCCGACAACCACGCCCGGCCAGCCGCCCGGTCCCTCCGGCCCGAGCAAGCTGCAGAAGGAAGCCTCGCCGCGCGAGTACGTCGGGCCGTTCGTCGGCGTACGCCCGAATGCGGAAGGGAAGAGCTACATCAGCCTGAACGGCGCCGAGGACTACAGCGAGTGGGTCTACACCGTGCTCGATCTCGAATCCGAGATCGCGGTGAAGAACGCGGCGGCGATGGCGAAGTAGCGCATCGCCTACAATCCCGCTCCGAATGAGCCGCACCACCACCCCCCTCTTCAAGCAAACGCTCCCCTCCGGGCTCACCGTGCTCGTCGAGACGCTGCCGTACGTGCGCTCGGTCGCGCTCGGGTATTACCTCCGCAGCGGCTCGGCGGTGGAGTCGGAGGAGCACGGCGGCGCGTCGCACTTCCTCGAGCATCTCGTGTTCAAGGGGACGACGCGGCGCGACACGGCGGAGATCGCGCACGTGATCGACATCCTCGGGGGCGACGTGGATGCGTTCACCGGCAAGGAGTACACGTCGTTCTACGCGCACGTGCTCGACGAGCAGGTGCCGACGGCGCTCGATCTGCTCACCGACATCGTCACCGCGCCGCGCTTCACCGACGCCGACGTGGAGATGGAGCGCGGCGTGATCCTCGAGGAGATCAAGATGGTCGAGGACACGCCCGATGACGTCGTGCACGAGATCTTCGTCACGGCGTTCTGGCCCGACCACCCGCTCGGCCGCCCGATCCTCGGCACCGAGGAAACGATCGGACGCCTGCAGCGCGCGAAGATCGTCGAGCACTACGAGGAGACGTTCCAGCCTTCGAACGTGATCTTCGCAGCGTCCGGCAACGTGCGTCCCGAAGACGTCATCCCGTTCCTCGAAAGCCACTTCCCGCCGTCCGCGCAGCCGCCGTTCCGCCGCGAGTGGAACGCGCCGACGCCGAAACAGCACGTGATCCTGCGCGAGAAGCGCGAGCTCGAGCAGGTGCATCTCTGCCTCGGCTCGCGCGGCTTCCCGCAGCAGGGACAGGAGCGTTATGCGGCCGCGCTCTTCAACGCCATCCTCGGCGGCAGCATGTCGTCGCGCCTCTTCCAGCGCATCCGCGAAAAGGAAGGACTCGTCTACAGCGTCGCCTCGAATCACAACGGCTACCTGCACGGCGGCTACGAGGCGATTTACGCCGCGTGTAATCCGAAAAACCTCCGCCGCGTGCTCGACATCACGCTCGCCGAGATGCGCAAGATCAAGCTCGAAGGCGCAACCGCCGAAGAGCTCGCGTCCGCGAAACTGCACCTCAAGGGATCGATCCTGCTCTCGCTCGAGTCGACCATCAGCCGCATGTCCGGCATCGCGCGCCAGGAGTATTACTTCGGCCGTCAGTACACGCCCGACGAGATCATCCAGCACATCGACAACGTCACCCTCGACGACATCCTGAACGTCGCGCGCACGATCGTCGACCCCGGCTCGCTGTCGCTCACGCTGCTCGGAAACCTGAAGGATCCGGGCATCACGACCGACATGCTGAGTGAAGCGGTGGCTTAATCTACTGGCTGCTCGCCTGCCTCGTATCCACGAACTCCACGGGCACTTCAGGACTGAGGCGATGTCCGACTTCCTCGGCGTCCCAGTTCGTCAATCGCACGCATCCATGCGATGACGCGTAGCCGATCGAGTCGGGATCGGAGGTGCCGTGGATTCCGAAGTGCGGCTTGCTCAGCGCACACCACACGACGCCCACCGGCGAGTTCGGTCCGGGATTGAGGTTCGCTTCCGGATCGGTGTCCGGAACCTCGGCGAACAACGTCGGCTGGTAGTGGAAGTGCGGATCGAACACAACCTTCGCCACCTTCGTCGTCTCGTTGGGCGAAGGATCGTATTTCGAGCCGACCGTCGTCGGCGCGTGGAAGATCAGATTGCCCGCGGCGTCGAAGGCGTTGAACGTGTTGCCGCGCAGCGACACGACGACGCGCGCGATGTCGGGGCGATCCTGCTTCAGCGGCTCGCGCACGTTCGGCACCCAGATCTGATCGCCCGCGTTGACCGCGGAGAAATCAACGTCGGGGTTCAGTTTGTCGAGGAACTCCTGCGTCGTGTGAAAGAGCTCGGCGAGTTTCTCTTTCTTCGATTCGTAGCAGAGGCAGTCGAGCTGCGCCTTCTCGTACATGTCGTCCGGCACGCTGACGAACGGCCCCTTCACGTCGTCCTCGGTGAGCGTGCGCGAGACCAGCGCCGGCACGCCGCCCGCCGCCGAGGCGAGCGCGCGATACGTCGCCTCATCGACCGCTCCTGGCTCGGTCGCTGCGATGCCGCGCGAGCGCTGATACCACCAGAGCGAGATCGCGGAGTTCTTTCCCCACCGTCCATCGAGCACGCCGACGGAAAAATCCAGGCGGTCGAGATACACCTGCGTCTTCAGCACCGACGGGCCGCTCACGTCGCCCTTGAGCGGAACGACGACCGGCGCGGTGTTCATGGCGTCCGGCGTCAGCTTTCCGAACGACTCCTTCCCGTTCGGAGCGAATGTGACCTGGACGGGAGGCGGCGCTGCGGCCGCGGCCGCGGCTTTGGCCGCCTGCGCGTTGCGGAACATCTCGAGCTGGCGCCACTGCTCGTCGAAGCGCTCTTTCTCGCGGGCGGCGGGATCGTCCTTGCCAACCGGCACGGCGACGTCGAAGGCGTCCCGCACCTTGTCGCCGACGTTGGTCGCGGCGGTTTTCGTCTTCTCTTTGACTTCGGTGACTTTCTCTTTCGTGCACGCGATGGTGCCGAGGATCAGCAGGGCCAGGAGCGTCGTCCGCGTTTTCATGAGTCTGGATAAAGCAAACTGGACGCCGAGCCGGCACGGCCGGCTGCGCTGGTACTATTTCCGCGGTGATCACGTACCTCAAAGTGCGCAATCTGGCGATTGTGGAGGAGCTCGCCATCGAGCCGGGCAGCGGACTCAACGTGCTCACGGGCGAGACCGGCGCGGGCAAATCGCTGCTCATCGACTCGCTCGAGTTCCTGCGCGGCGCGCGCGGATCGACGGACATGATCCGCACCGGCACCGACCGCATGACCGCCGAGGCCGTGTTTCACGTGCCGAAGCACGTCGCGCAGCAGCTCGAAGAGCTCGGGATCGATTTCGAAACGCCGGGCGAGCTGATCGTGCGCCGCGAGATCGGCGGGCGCTCGCGCGTCCTCATCAACGGCTCGCCTCTCTCCGTGCGCGACCTCGGCGCGCCGATGGACGCGCTGCTGGAGATTCATGGGCAGCATGAGTCGCATCACCGCGTCGCCGGGCAGACGTATCGCGAGCTTGTCGACGAGTACGGCGATCACGAGGCGCTGCTCGACGCGACGCGCACCGCGTATCGCGAGTGGAAAGTCGCCGCCGATCAGTTGCAGGAAATGACGGAAGCGCAGCGCGACCGCACGCTGCGGCTCGATCTGCTGAAGTATCAGCTCGACGAGATCTCGGCCGCGACGCTCGATCCCGCCGAGGAAGACGCGCTGCGCGGCGAGAAAGCGGTCCTCAGCCACGCGGCCGAAATGATCGAGGCGACGTCGGGCGCGTTCCAGCTCGTCGACGAAGACGAGAGCTCGTCGATCGCACAGCTCGGACGCGCGCTCCATCTCCTGCAGCCGTTGTCGAAACACATCGCCGAGGTGGAGCAGCTCGCCGGCGATTTGCAGGACGCGCTCTATCGGCTGCAGGAAGTCGCGCGCACGCTCGGCCGCCTGAGCGAGACCGTGCGCCACGATCCCGCGCGGCTCGAGCAGGTCGAGGAGCGGCTGGTGACGATCGAGCGGATGAAGAAGAAATACGGCGGGTCGGTCGAATCCGTGCTCGAGCACCTCGGCCGCATTCAGGACGAGTACGAGCGGCTCGCCGACTACGAGGCCAGCGTCGAGAAACTGCAGCAGGCCGAGGCCTCGCGGCTCGCGGTGTATCGCAAAGCCGCGGAGAAATTGTCCGTCGCGCGCAAAAAAGCGGCGCGCGCGTTCGAACAGGCGATTCAGAAGCAACTGAACGATCTGGCGATGGAGCGCACCACCGTGCGCGTCGTCGTCGAGGGCACGGAGCGCGCGAGCGAGCAGGGAGTCGATCGCATCGACATCCTCATCGCGCCGAATCGCGGCGAGGAGCCGAAGCCGATGCAGCGGATCGCGTCGGGCGGCGAGTTGTCGCGCATCCAGCTCGCGATCGCGGCGGCATTGTTCAAGGCGTCGACGCACGCGGCGGCGGCGACGCTGGTGTTCGACGAGATCGACGCCGGCATCGGCGGCCGCGTCGCAGAGATCGTCGGGCGCAAGCTGCAGGAGCTCGCGGCGCGCAATCAGGTCATCTGCGTCACGCACCTCCCGCAGATCGCCAGCTTCGGCACGACGCACTTCCATGTCTGGAAGGAAGACGCCGGCGGACACACGCGCGCGCGCATCCGCAGACTCGATGACGCCGAGGAGCGCGTTTCGGAGATCGCTCGCATGCTGGGCGGAGAAACGGTAGCAGCATCCGCGGTCGCACACGCGCGGGAACTGCTCTCGATGTCGGCGCGATGACTCGCCGCTGGCACATCGACGCCGCGCCAACCGCGCTTCAGCTCTCGGAGATCGCGAAGCTGCTGCGCGAGGGCAACGTGGCAATGCTCCCGACCGACACGATCTACGGCCTGCACGCGGTCGCCAGCGATGCCGCGGCCGTGGAGCGCATCATCGAGATCAAGGGACGCAACGAAACGAAAGCGTTCATCGTCCTCGCGGCGTCGGTCGATCAGCTGAGGGAGCTCGGGATCTCCGCACGTCCCGAACTGCTCGACGCGCTCGACTCCATCTGGCCCGCTCCCCTCACTGCCATCCTTCCATTGAATGCACCAGTTCCGGCAAGTCGCGGCGCGCTGACGCTCGCGGTCCGCATCCCCGCGCTCGACTGGCTCCGCGAGCTCGCCGCACGCACGGGCCCGCTCGTTTCCACGAGCGCGAACCGGAGCGGCGAACCGGCCGCGACCTCGCCCCAAAACGTCGCCCGCGACCTGCAGGACCGCATCGGCGCGATCGTCGACGGCGGCGTCCGCGACGGCGAACCTTCAGCAATTCTGGACCTTACCGGCACTGAGCCGCGGTTCATCCGCGAGGGTCACCATTCCTTTACACAGAATGTGTGGAAAACTCTGCGGAATTCGCTGTGAAAAACGCCGTTCGCCTCAAAAAATCGCGGGTTTCTCCTCTTTGCACACGACGCTGTGCGACTCCCGTAAGTGCTTGATTCTGCTCATTTTTACGTGTTTTTAGCCTCAGCCGTAAACGCGGTTTCCTTATTTGTGCCTGGAGGTGGGGCGTGCTTTCCCGCACAGTCGCGCCGAAAGCCCTGTAAATCCGCGCTTTTTACGCGTTCTTCACGTCACTCAATGCCCGACGAAGCGCACCGCGAGCGTCGCCAGGCCGAGGAACGAGAAGAAACCGCCGACGTCCGTGCAGGTCGTGACGAAGATCGACGACGCGACGGCCGGGTCGAAGCCGAGGCGCTCGAGGGCGAGCGGAACCAGCGCGCCGGCGACGCCGGCAATCACGAGGTTGAAGCACATCGCCGTGAAGAGAATCGCGGCGAGGATCCAGTCCTGGGTCCAGAGGCCGACGATGGCGCCGGTCAGCGCGCCGATGGCGACGCCGTTGAGGAACCCGACCAGCATTTCCTTCCACATCGGCTTCAATCCGCCGCGCGCGTCGACTTCGCCGAGAGCCAGCGCGCGCACGAACACCGTCAGCGTCTGCGTGCCGGCGTTGCCGCCCATCCCCGCGACGATCGGCATGAACGCGGCCAGCGCCGTCCAGCGCTCGATCGTCCCTTCGAACAAACGCACCACCGACGCGGCGATGAACGCGGTGACGAGATTGATCGCCAGCCAGGGAAAGCGGGTGCGCCACGACTCGCTCGCCGGCGTGGTGACGCGCTCGGAAATGTCGACGCCCGCGAGGTGCAGCAGGTCTTCCTCGGCCTGTTCCTGGATCACGTCCAGCACGTCGTCGACGGTGACGACCCCGACGAGCCGGTTCTGCATGTCGACGACCGGGATCGACAGCAGGTCGTATTTCGACACGAGCTGCGCGACTTCCTCGGGGCTCGAGTCGATCTGCGTCCGCACGACGCTCTGCACCATGATGTCCTTCAGCTTCGACGCGGGGTCGGCGAGGATCAGGCTGCGCAGCGAGAGCACGCCGACGAGATGCTGCTCGGCGTCGGCGCAGTAGACGTAGAAGAACGATTCCTTGCGCGGGTAGTGGCGGATCGACTCGATGGCCTCGGCGACGGTGAGCTCTTCGTCGAGCGCGAAGAACTCCGTATTCATCAGCGAGCCGGCGGTCTCCTCTTCGCCTTCGAGCAGCGACTCGAGTTTCGCACTCTGCGCCGCGCCGAGGATCTCGAGGACGCGCGCACGCCGATCCTCTTCGAGAAAGTCGAGCAGATCGGCCGCGTCGTCGGGCGCGGAGGAGCTGCAGACCGCGGCGAGCGTCGCGTCGTCGAGCGCCTCCAGCATCTCGTACAGATCGTTCTCGTCGAGACTGAGCAGCGCGCGCGCGGCCTTTCCGGTCTCGATGAGCAGCGAGAGGATGCGCGTGCGGTCTTCTTCGATCAGCAGCGGCAGCACCGGCGCGAGGTCGGCCGGCAGCGTCTTCTCGACGATCTTGCGGAGCTGCGGATACGCGCCGTGCCGCAGCAGCTTCGTCAGCAGCTGCTGGTAATTTCGCGCGGTCGGAGCCGCCGAATGCTGTGTGTTTTGCACGCGCGTCGCCACGGCCGCATCGTACACGCTTACGCACTGCTAGAATCGCGCAAATGACCACGACCACCGCTCCCGAAACCGCAGCCGCATCGAAGTCCGCACCGCCACTCCAGCGCCAGTTCGTCAACTTCATGTTCTTCCGCGTCGACCGCGCGTTTCGCGCGCTGCCGGCGGACGTGAAGGTGGCGGCGAAGCGCGAGCTCGCGGAGATCGTCGAGAGCTATCACGGGCAGATGATCGTGCTGCCGTATTCGACGCTCGGCCTCAAGGCCGGCATCGACTTCATGCTGTGGCGCATCGGCTTCGACATCGACCCGTTCCAGAAGATGGCCGCCGACATCAACAAGTCCGTCCTCGGCCAGTACCTCGAAGTCCCGCAGTCGTTCCTGGCCATGACCAAGCACTCGCAGTACGTCGAAGAGCACGTGCATGAAGGACAGGAAGGACGCCGCCTGCGCATCGTCCCCGGCAAGCGTCCGTTCCTGTTCGTCTATCCGTTCGTGAAAACGCGCGACTGGTACCTGCTGCCGATGCCCGAGCGCCAGCGGATCATGAACGAGCACATCGCCATCGGCCACAAGTACCCGCGCGTGAAGATCAACACGACCTACTCCTTCGGCCTCGACGACCAGGACTTCGTGGTCGCGTTCGAGTCCGACACCGCCGACGAGTTCCTCGATCTCGTGCAGGAGCTGCGCGAGACCGAGTCGTCGAAGTACACGGTGCGCGACACGCCAATGTTTACGTGCCGCCGGACGTCGATGGAGGAGATCCTGGATTCGATTGGCTGAGCGCCGTCAGTCCTGACAACCCGCCGAGGCCCATCGTCTCGACGGCGCTTGACGGCACGATCACCATCGAGCCCTTTTCCTTGATCGCCTCGTAAAGCATGTTCATCGCGCGGAGGTGCAGCGCGACGGGGCGGTTTTCGTACTCGGCGCCGGCGCTGACGAAGCGCGAGGCGATCTCGGTCTCGGCCGTGCCGAGGATGATGCGCGCCTGACGCTCACGCTCGGCCTGCGCCTGGCGGCTCATCGCATCCTCGAGCTCCTGCGGAATCTTCACGTCGCGGATCTCGACGGAGTGAACGGTGATGCCCCACGCATTGGTCTTCTCGTCGAGGATACGGCGCAGCTCCGCGCCGAGGCGCTCGCGCTCGGTGATCATCGACGCCAGCTCGGCGCGGCCGATCGACTCGCGCAGCGCGGTCTGCGCGGAAAGCGCGATCGCGACGAAGTAGTCGGAGACCTCGAGGACGCACTTCTGCGCGTCCCACACCGTCCAGAACACGATCGCGTCGACGTTCACCGGCACGGTGTCGCGCGTGAGCGCCGACTCCGCGGTGACGTCGGTGACGCGCACGCGCTGGTCGACGAGGTGCGTGATCTCGTCGACGACGGGGATGATGAAGAAGAGTCCCGGCCCGCGCAGCGCCTGGAACTTGCCGAAGCGGAGGACGACCGCTTTCTCCCACTGGTTCGCGACCTTGATGCCGAAGAGCGCGAGCATCGCCAGCGCCAGCGACGCGGCCACACCCCACGGCAGTTCCATCATGCCGAAGGCGGCGGTGATGCCGATGAGGATGAAAAACGCGGCGAGGCTCACGCCGTTGACGTAGCGCCGCGCGCCGCCGCGGGCTTCCCTGTCGAGGTGCATCGTGTCGCTCTTCGCCGCCGCCTCGGCGGCTTTTTTCTCCTTCGCCTCCTGGCGTTTCTGAGCAATCAATCCCGGGACAATCATGTCGTTCTCCTCCGGGCGTTCTCCGCCCGCTCCACGAGCGCTTCGACGAGGTCCTCGATGGGAACGCCGTGCGCTTCCGCATTCGCGATGAAGCGGTCCACGAGATCGCTGACGGCCTTACGCCGCTCCCGAGCCTTCCCGCCGCCCGTACGCGCGGCGATGAAGGTCCCGGTGCCCTGCTGCGTCTGCACGATCCCCCGGATCTCCATCTCGCGGTAGGCCTTTGCGACCGTGTTGAGATTCACGGAAAGATCCACCGCGAGCTGACGAACCGTCGGAAGCTGCGTCCCCGTCTTCAGCCGCCCGTCCGCCACCGCCAGCAATACCTGGTCGATGACTTGGCGGTAGAAGGGCACGCCGGAGGAAGGGTCGAGACGGAAGAGGTGGGACATTGTGCTAGTTGACTAGTACAATAGGTTCGCGCGTTCGCGTTGTCAAGACCACCGCCCGGCCGATTGCGCAACTAAAATGCCGGGCCAGTGCACCCGCCCCTCCCGGTCGACGCCCGCATCGACGAAATCATCGCGCTCGTGCGTGCGGAACGGCGCGCGGTCGTGATCGCGCCTCCGGGCGCGGGCAAGACCACGCGCATTCCGCCCGCCCTCACCCTCCTCGGCCGTACGATCGTGCTGCAGCCGCGGCGCGTCGCCGCACGCGCGCTGGCGCGGCGCATCGCGGACGAGCGCGGGTGGACGGTCGGCGAGGAGGTCGGCTGGCAGATTCGCTTCGAGCGCCGCTTCAGCGCGCGCACGTCGCTCCTCGTCGCGACCGAAGGCATCCTTACCGCGCGCCTGCAGGCCGATCCGCTGCTCAGCGACTTCTCGGTGATCGTGCTCGACGAGTTTCACGAGCGGAGCATCCACGCCGACCTCGCGCTCGCGCTCGCGAAACAGGCCGCCGGCGCGCGCGACGATCTCGCGATCGTGGTGATGTCGGCCACGATGGACGCAGATCCGGTCGCGCGCTACCTCGGCGCACGCGTCATCACCATCGATGCGCGCACGCATCCGATCGACGTTCGCTACGCGCCGAGTGTCTCGATGGCCGACGCGGTGCGCGAGGTCGCGAAGACGGCGCAGGGACACATCCTCTGTTTTCTCCCCGGCGCGCGAGAGATCGAAACCGCGCGGACGCAGCTCGCCGGCCTGAACACGTTCGCGCTGCATGGCTCGCTCGACGTCGACGCGCAGGAGCGTGCGCTCGCACCATCGAGCGAACGCAAGGTCATCCTCGCCACCAACGTCGCGGAAACTTCGCTCACCGTCGAAGGCGTCACCGACGTGATCGACTCCGGGCTGCAGAAAGTGCTGCGCTACGACCCTGAGACCGCGGTCGATCATCTCGAGACCGAGCAGATCTCGCGCGACTCCGCGGATCAGCGCGCGGGACGCGCGGGACGCACCGCGCCGGGACGCGCGACGCGGCTGTGGGACGAGCGGATGATCCTCCGCCCGCACCGCGAGCCCGACGTGCGCCGCGTCGATCTCGCGTCGCCGGTGCTCGACATCCTCGCGTGGGGCGGCGATCCGCTGACGTTCGACTGGTTCGAGCGCCCGCCGCTGCATCGGGTCGAGGCGGCGATGGAGCTGCTGCGCCGCCTGCGCGCCGTCGAGGACGAGCTGCATCGCTATCCGCTGCACCCGCGTCTCGCGCGCGTGCTCCACGACGGCGGCGAAGCCGCCGCGCGCGTCGTCGCGCTGCTGTCCGAGGACGTGCGTGGCATCGGCTCCGGAGATGCGCTCGCCCTCGCCGACTCGCCGCGCGTCTGGACTGCGGCGACGCAAGTCGCCGCTTTGGTTCGCGGAGGCGCCAGCCTCCGCCCGCCCGCGGCAGCTCGCGCTGCCGCAATCGAAAGCGGCGACTTGCGTCGCCGCAGTCCAAAAGACGTCCGCCGCGCGTTGCTGGCCGGGTATCCCGATCGCGTCGCGATGCGGCGCGAGCCGCGCGAGCCGCGGCTGCTGCTGTCGAGCGGCACCGGCGCGGTGCTCGCGAAGGAAGCGGGCATGTACGAAGGCGAATTTCTCGTCGTGCTCGACATCACGGGCGATCTCGTGAGGATCGCCAGCACGATCGAGCGCGAGTGGCTCGTGCCGACGCACGAGGACGTGATTCACACGCTGCGTGATGACGGCACCGTGCGCGCGACGAAGCGCGTCTGGTACGACGCGCTGCTGCTGAACGAGATCAACGTCGCGCCCGATCCGGAGGAAGTGCGCCGGCTCACGCCGAAAAAGAAAATCGAGCCCGAACGGAGAGGACCGGAGCGCCTCGCGCTGCCGAGCGGCCGGAGCGCGAAGCTCGAATATCGCGAGGACGGATCGATCTTCGCCTCGGTGAAACTGCAGGAGTTGTTCGGCCTCGCCGAAACGCCGCGCATCGGATCGACGCCCGTCACGTTCGAGCTGCTCGCGCCGAACGGCCGTCCCGTGCAAATCACGCGCGACCTCCGCAGCTTCTGGAACGGCGGCTATCAGCAGGTCCGCAAAGAGTTGCGCGGGCGGTACCCGAAACATCCCTGGCCCGAGGATCCGTGGACCGCGGAGCCGACGCACAGGGCGAAGCGCCGCAAGTAGAATGCGCGCGACGAAAGGAGATCCTCTTGACCCGTATCCTTCTCGCCGCAGCGCTGGCCGCAGCACTCACCGCGCCGGCGCAGGCACAAATGTCACCTCAAATCACGAATTCGATGCAGAAGCTGGAAACGGAACTGGTCGCGAAGTACGGAGACGCGCAGCGCGCGCGTCTGCAGCGCGGCATGAAGCAGGTCGCGCAGTTCTGGCGCGCCGAGGACGGCGATCCGGCGGCGTTCGAGGAGCTGGTGCGCACGCATTTCGCGGGCGATCCGGCGGCGCTCGACGCGCTCTTCAATCGCATGCAGTTCGTCCTCGAGTCCCTCGGCGGACACATGAACGAGATCGCGCGCGACATGCGCTGGCAGGCGGACCTCGACATCGGGCCAGTGCTGCCGTTCGACGAGATCATGGCTGGCTACGATCCGTCGGCGCACATCAACGACGACTTCTTCAAGAACAAGCTCGCCTTCGTCGTGCTGCTCAACTTCCCCATCACGTCGCTCGAACAGCGGCTCACCGAAGGAGAGAAATGGTCGCGGCGGCAGTGGGCCGAGGCCGCGCTCGCGCTCTATTTCTCGAAGCGCATCCCGTCGGACGTGAATCAGGAGATCGCGCGCGCGAGCGGCGACGCGTCGCAGTACGTCGCCACCTACAACATCTGGATGCATCACCTCGTCGACGCGAGCGGCAAGCGCCTCTTCCCGGCGAAGATGCGTCTGCTCGAGCACTGGAACCTGCGCGACGAGATCAAGGCGAGCTACAGCCTCGATCCGAAAGTCGGATTGCCGAAACAGCGCATGGTGCAGCAGGTGATGGAGCGCATCGTCGATCAGACCATCCCCGAGGCCGTCGTCGACAATCCGAACGTCGACTGGAACCCGGTCACGAATGAAGTGAAGGCCGCGGCGGTCGACGACGACGAGGCGAACGGTCGTCCCGCGCCCGCGAAGATCACGAACGCGCGCGAGCCCGACACGCGCTACGCGAAGATCCTCGAGACCTACAAGGCCTCGCGCCTCGTCGATCCGTACTCCCCCACCGCGCCGACGCACATCCAGCGCAGCTTCGAGGAAGGGCGCCAGATGCTCGAGTCGCGCGTGAAGGCGATGCTCGAGGAAGTCGTCTCCTCGCCGCTCGTTCCGCGCGTCGCGAAGCTGATCGAGAAGCGCCTCGGCCGCCCGCTCGAGCCGTTCGACGTCTGGTACAACGGCTTCCGTTCCAGCGGCAAGTACGGCAGCGACGAGCTCGACGCGATCACGCGCAAGCGTTACCCGACCGCCGAGGCGTACAAGAACGACATGGCCAATCTGTTCGTGAAGCTCGGCTTCACGAAGGAGCGCGCCGACTATCTCGCCGCGAACATCGACGTCGATCCGGCGCGCGGCTCGGGTCACGCGCTCGGCGCGCAGCGGCGCGGCGACAAGGCACGGCTGCGCACGCGCGTCGGCGCCGAGGGGATGGACTACAAGGGCTTCAACATCGCGGTCCACGAGATGGGCCACAACGTCGAGCAGACGTTCTCGCTGAAGAACATCGACTACTACACGCTGCAGGGCGTCCCCAACACCGCCTTCACCGAGGCGCTGGCGTTCGTGTTCCAGGCGAAGGACCTCGAGCTCCTCGGACTCGCGAGCCCGACCGCCGAGTCACGCGCGCTGCAGACGCTGAACGATTTCTGGGGGACGTACGAGATCGCCGGCGTGGCGCTGACGGAGATGGCGATGTGGCACTGGATGTACGACCATCCCGACGCCACCCCGGAACAGCTGAAGACCGCGACGGTGCGGATCGCGAAGGATGTCTGGAACCGCTACTACGCGCCGGTGTTCAAAAAGCGCGACGTCGTGCTCCTCGGCATCTACGCGCACATGGTCAACAACTTCCTCTACCTGCCGAACTACCCGATCGGACACCTCATCGCGTTCCAGATCGAGGAGCAGATGGAGAAAGCCGGCAACCTCGCCGCGGAGTTCGAGCGGATGGCAAAGTACGGAAGCCTCCCGCCGGATATGTGGATGAAGAACGCCACCGGTGCGCCCGTCGGCGCCGCCGCGCTGTTGCATGCGACGGAGAAGGCGCTGGGAGTGGTGAGGTAACGGGGTATGGGGCATGAGGGACGGGGTACGAGTCGTACCCCAGTCCCCTTACCCCGGTCCCCGTTTTATTTTGCCGGCGCGGCCGCGTCGGCGGGCTTCTTCTTCCCCACTTCGAGGTTGATCGTCACCTTCACGTCATCGCCGAGAAGCACGCCGCCTTCGTCGATGGCGCGGTTCCAGACGATGCCGTAGTCCTTGCGGTTGAGGGTGGTCTCGATCTCGAAGCCGCCCTTTTCATTGCCGCGCGGGTCCTTGCCGAAGCCGAGGAACGACACGGGCAGCGTGACCGTCTTCGTCACGCCGCGCATCGTCAGATCGCCGGTGACGTCGAACTCCGTCTTCGACTTCGCCTTCACGGCCGAGCTCTTGAACGAGATCGTCGGAAACTTCTCCACGTCGAAAAAGTCGGCGCTGCGGAGATGGTTGTCGCGGTTCTCGTTGCCGGTGTCGATGCTCTTCGCCTGAATCGTGAACTCGACCGAAGACTTCGCGGGATTCGCGCGGTCGATGTTGATCGCGCCGTCGAAGTCGTTGAAGCCGGCGGTCACATTCGCCATCAGATGGCGGACCTTGAACTGCACGTTCGAGTGGGACTTGTCGATGCCCCACGCCTCCGTCGTCGCGGCAGGCGTCTGCGCGAGAAGCGGCGTGGCGATGAGGGCGGTGATGAGAAGAGTACGAAATGCTTTCATGAAGCCTCCTGTGTTTTCTCCGAACGCCGCGCATCGAGCGCGGAGTTCAAACCTGTGCGTGCTTTGTCGAGCAGCATGACCAGTTGCCCGAGCTCCTTCGACGACAACTTCGCGAGCGCCGCATCCTCGGCATCCCGCAGCGGCTTCTCCAGCCCCGCGAGCAGCGCGAGTCCGCTCTCGGTGATGCGGCAGAACACCTGCCGGCGGTCGGTCGTACAGCGCCGGCGGACGACCAGCTTTTTCGACTGCAAGCGATCCACGAGCCGCGTGATTCCCGGCGTCTGCTCGATCATCCGCTCACTGATCTCCAGCGTCGGCAGCCCCCGCTCCCCCGCCCCGCGCAGAATGCGCAGCACGTTGTACTGCTGCGGCGTGATGCCGTGCGGCTCGACGACCGCCGCGACCGAGCGGCGCACCAGATCGGCCGTGCGCATGAGCGACACCGCGGCCTCCTGGGTGGGTCCGGCGAAGGGTTTGTTCTGCTTGAGATCGTCGCGGAGGGTGGTCAAGAAGGCGGTAGTGTACCGCTCAATAGTTGACTAGTCAAGTTTCTCCCGACTGCCTCCGCCACGACGGTCCGCAGCCGCGAAGGCTCGACCGGTTTGGCAACGAACGCCTGGAAACCGCCGTCGAGCACGCGCTCGCGATCCTCGGGCATCGCGAAGGCGGTCAGCGCGATCACCGGAATCGCGCGCACGCGGTCGATCGGCGACGTGCGGATCCAATGCAGCAGATCGAAGCCGTCGGCTTCCGGCATCGCCAGATCGCTCAGCACGACGTCGGCCGGCCATTCGTCGAGGATCTTTAGCGCCTCGCGCGCCGAGCCCGCGCTCCGCGGCTCGGCACCGCCCGACTGGAAGACCGCGGTCACGTACTGGCGCACTTCCGCGTCGTCGTCGACGACGAGCACGCGCACGCCGCGCAGCGTGCTCGCGTCGGGCGGCTCGTGCGTCACCTGGGCGATCGGAGTCTCACGAAGCACCGGCAGGCGGACGCGGAACTTCGAGCCGCGTCCAGGTCCGCCGCTTTCGGCGGAGACCGTGCCGCCATGCAGCTCGACGAGATGGCGCACGATCGCCAGGCCGAGGCCGAGACCCATGTGCGCGCGCGTCGTCGAGCTGTCGGCCTGACGGAAACGCTCGAAGAGATGCGGCATGAACGCCGGCTCGATGCCCTGCCCCGTGTCGCGCACTTCGATGACCGCCTCGGCGTTCTCCTCGCGCAGCGTCACGAACACGTCGCCGCCCGCCGGCGTGAACTTCACCGCGTTCGAGAGCAGGTTCCACACGATCTGCTGCAGGCGATGCGGATCGCCCTCCACCATCACGCCCGGCGCGAAGTCGGCGTGCAGCGTGACGCCTTTGGCGTCAGCGACGGCGCGCACGGTATCGACCGCCGCCGCGACCGCGCCGCGCAGCTCCGCCGGTTTGCGGTCGAGGCGCATCTTGCCGGCGGTGATGCGTGAGACGTCGAGCAGATCGTCGATCAGCTGCGCCTGGATCTTCGCGCTCTTGCGGATCGCCTCGAGTCCGCTGTCCACGGTCGCGGGGTCGACGTCGTCGTCATCGAGCATCTGCGACCAGCCCATGATCGACGTCATCGGCGTGCGCAGCTCGTGCGAGAGCGTCGCGAGGAACTCGTCCTTCGCGCGATTCGCGCGCTGCAGCTCGGCCTCCGACGCGCGCAGCCGCTCCGCCGTCTGCTCGGCCTGGGCGCGCGCGTCGAGCTGCGTGCGGACGAGGAGAAAGAGCAGGACCGAGATGATGATCCCGCCGAGGAGCGTGGCGGCGGTGATGAGCGCCACGCCGCCGCCGCCGTGGCGGTACGAGATCCACTGAATGTCCCACGTCCGGCCGGCGACCTGCACACGATCGTGTGCAGTGAACCGCGGGTCCGCCGGCAGATGCTCGGTGCGATACAGCAACTGATTTTCGTCGCGCACTTCGAACCCGATCTCCGGCCGCTGCTGCGACGGAAAGAGGCCGTTGAAAAAATCGATCAGGCGAAACGGCGCGTAGATGAATCCGAACAGCACCGCGCGGCGTTCCGCGAGCGTCGCCGGAGTCGTGCCCGTCGCGTAGATCGGCGTGTAGATCAGGAAGCCGGACTGCTTGTTCGGCCCGGCCTCCTGGATCAGCGTCACGCGTCCGGTCGCCGCCGGACGGCCGGTGTCACGCGCGCGCTCCATCGCGTCGCGCCGCACGGGATGCGTCCACATGTCGTACCCCATCGCCCGCCGATTGCGCTCGTCGAGCGGCTCGATCAGCACGATCGGGTAGTACTCCTCGCGCGGCCCCGGCGGAAACACGTGGAACGAACGAATCCCCTCGCGCCGGATCTCGCGCTCGAGCCGCGGGACCTCTTCGCCGGGAACGCGCAGCAGCACGCCGATGCCCTGGATGCCGGGATAGCGATGCTGGACGTTGAGGCTGCGGATGTACGCGCGCAGCTCGTCGCGCGGGATCGCCGGGTCGGAGACCGCGAGCGCGCGCGTGCCGGTGAGGACGTTGACGTAGGTGTCGAGGCGCGACTCGATGGCGTCGCGCGTCGTCTGCACGGCGTTGTCGAACCGCGCGCGATCGGCGGAACTGCTCATGCGCCAGACGTACGTCGTGACGAGGAGGGTCAGCACCACGAACACGCCCAGCACGAACCAGGGGAGAAGCCGGTCGGTGCGCGTGTTCGGCGAGGTCACGCGGACTCTCTATGCAATGAGCGCGCTGCGTTGACTCCGGCAAGCCGTCCGCTCGCCCAGGCCCACTGAAAGTTGTACCCGCCGATGCGCCCGTCGACGTCCAGGATCTCGCCGCAGAGGTACAGCCCCTCGCACGCGCGCGACTGCATCGTGGCGAGCTCGATCTCGCGCAGCGGTACGCCGCCGGCCGTGACTTCGGCGTAGTCGAAGCCGCGGTCGCGCACGACCGGAATCGGCAGCTCGACGAGCGCGCGGACGATCCGCCGCCGCTCGTCCTTCGTCCATCGGGGGGCGGGCGTCCCGCCCGCCTGGCGGGCGAGACGCCCGCCTTCCTCGAGAAGCGCGCCGATCAGGCGTTGCGGCAGGCGCCCGCGGATCGCGCGCAGCCCGTCCTCGATCAACATGCGCTCGACGGACTCGAACGTTTCGTCGGGCAGGAAGTTCGCGACGAGCGCCGCTCCCGGCGCGGCGATCCAGTGCCGCGAGATGTCGAGCGCCGCGGGGCCGCTGATTCCAAAGTGCGTGAAGAGCATCGAGCCTCGCTGCCGCGCAAGGACCTTGCCCGCGACCACCGACAGCTCGACCTCGGCACTCGTGCCGCTGAGCGACGTGAGCCAGTGCCCTTCCTCGACCATCAGCGGCACGAGCGCCGGAAAGAGCTCCGTCGTCGTGTGGCCGAGGGCGCGCGCGATCTCGTAGCCGTGCCCGTCGCTCCCCGTCTTCGGCACGCTGCGTCCGCCGGTGGCAAGGATCACGCGTTGCGCGGAGATGCTCGATCCATCTGTCATCCCGAGCGTGAGCGAGGGACCTGTGCGGGCGGGGCTGCGAGGCATGGGCATCGCTGCACCACCCGAGCCCCGGCTCCCTCGCTCACGCTCGGGATGACACAAGAGCACGCGGTGATCCGTGCGGATCTCGACGCCTTCACACTCGCGCAGCAACGCCTCGAGCACCGTCCGCGCCTTGTCCGTGACCGGGAACAGCTTCCCGGTCTCTTCGCGCTTCAGCGCGACGCCCATTTCCGCGAACCAGGCCACGGTCTCGTCGACGGGGAACGTGCGCAGCACCTTCGCGATGGCGTTGCGGTTGCCGTTGAAATCGTCGGGCGTGACGACGTCGTGCGTGACGTTGCAGCGCCCGCCGCCCGAGATCAGGATCTTCGCGCCGATCTTCTTCGCGCCGTCCAGCAGCACGATCCGCGCGTCCGGCGCGGCGCGCCTGGCGAAGATGGCGGCGGTGAGTCCCGCCGCACCCGCGCCGATGATTGCAATTTCGTACATCGGACTGTGACACCTCTGAGACTTTGAGACTTTGCGACTCTGAGACTATCCTCCCGCCCCATGCGCCGTCTCATCGCACTCATCCTCGTCCTTTTCGCCACCGCCGCCGAGGCGAAGACCGCCGCCGAGATCCAGCTCGCCCTTCGCAAGCTCAACGTCCTCGGCACCGCACTCTACGTCGCCGCGCATCCCGACGACGAGAACACGGCGATGCTGGCGTGGCTCGCCAACGAGCGGATGTACCGCACCGGCTATCTCTCGGTCACGCGCGGCGATGGCGGGCAGAACCTGATCGGCGACGAAAAGGGCGAGTTGCTGGGTGTCATCCGCACGCAGGAACTGCTCGCGGCGCGGCGCATCGATCGCGCGGAGCAGATGTTCACGCGCGCGGTCGACTTCGGCTATTCGAAGACTCCCGACGAAACGCTCGCCATCTGGGGACCCGACTCGCTCGCGGACGTCGTCCGGGCGATCCGCAGGTTCAAGCCCGACGTGATCATCACGCGCTTCCCCACCACCGGCGAGGGCGGTCACGGACATCACACCGCCTCGGCGATCCTCGCGGAAAAGGCGTTCGATGCCGCGTCGGATCCGGCGCAGTATCCCGACCAGTTGCAGCGGGGCAGCGTGTGGGAGCCGAAGCGCCTTTTCTGGAATCGCTTCTCGTTCGGGCGGCCGATCGATCCGAACGATCCCGCGGTCGCGAATTCGCTGCGCATCGATCTCGGCACCTACAACCCGCTCCTCGGACGCGCATACACCGAGATCGCGGCCGAGAGCCGCAGCGAGCACAAGAGCCAGGGTTTCGGCTCCGCCGAGCGCCGCGGCACGATCCTCAACTACTACGACCTGCGCAAGGGCGCGCCGGCGACGAAGGACATTTTTGAAGGCATCGACACGACGTGGTCGCGCTTTCCCGGCGGCGAGACCGTCGGCGCGATCCTGAAGCAGGCCGCGGACTCGTTCAATCCAGACAAGCCCTCGGCGTCGCTGCCGCTGCTGCTCCAGGCGTGGGAAGCGCTCGAGAATCTGCGCGCGAATCCCGCGTGGTCGCCGCGCACGAATCCGTATTACCTGGCGAAGCAGCAGGAACTGCTCGACGTCATCCGCGACTGCGCCGGCATCGCCATCGACGTCGCCGCCGCCGACTCCGCGGTCGTGCCGGGCGGCGAGATCGCGGTCAGCGTGACGGTCGTCAATCGCTCCGACTATCCGTTCCGCCTCACGATGATCGGCTCGCGCTACGCCACGCCGAGCAAGTCGCTCGCGGTAACGCTCGAGAACAACAAGCCGGTCAAGACCGACATCACCATGACGCTGCCGGCGGACTATGACTACTCGCAGCCGTACTGGCTGCGCCGTCCGCCGTCGAAGGGGATGTACACGGTCGAGGATCCGGCGATGATCGGGATACCGGAGAACTATGCCGCGGTGCCGGTCCTGGTCACGCTCGACGATCCGCAGTATCGCAATCTCGTGTTCGCGATGCCGGTGACGTTCCGCCGCACCGATCCGGTGGCGGGCGAGCAGGTGCGCAACGTCGACGTCGTGCCGGAAGTGACGGCGAACCTCGGGTCGTCGGTCTATCTCTTCCCCGAGGCGAAGGCGCGGCCGGTCACGGTGTGGCTGCGCAGCTTCGGAGAAAAAGAAGCGACGGTGCGGCTGCACGTGCCCGCCGGATGGACCGCCGAGCCGGCGTCGACACCGGTGACGTTCAGCGGCAAGGGCGACGAGACGCGCGTCACGTTCACGGTCACGCCGCCGGCGAAAGAGGCCACCGGCGCCGTGCTCGCCGAAGTCGAGTTGAAGAACGGCAAGAAAATCAGCCTCGGGCTCACGAGCATCGAGTACCCGCACATCCCCGCACAGCGCGTGTTCGGCGACGCGGCCGCGAAGCTCGTGCGCGCCGACATCAAACGGCGCGGCAACCGCATCGGCTACATCATGGGATCGGGCGACGACGTCCCGAACATCCTGCGGCAGGTCGGCTACGAGGTCACGCTGCTCACCGACGCCGATCTCGATCGCGGCGACTTCGCGACCTGGGACGCCGTCGTCGCCGGCATCCGCGCCTACAACACGCGCAAGCGCCTCCGCCTCGCGCACGAGAAGCTGATGCAGTACGTCGCGAACGGCGGCACGATGGTCGTGCAGTACAACACCCTCGACGACCTCGCCGTCCCCGCCCCCGGCCCGTATCCCTTCAAGATCTCGCGCGACCGCGTGACCGTCGAGGAAGCACCGATCACCTTCCCCGCCGCCGACCATCCGCTGCTGACCACCCCCAACAAAATCACCTCCGCCGATTTCGAAGGCTGGGTCCAGGAGCGCGGCCTCTACTTCGCCAGCGAATGGGACCCTCGCTACACCACGGTGCTGTCCACCAACGACCCCGGCGAGCCCGCTCGCCCAGGCGGCGAGTTGTACGCGCGGCATGGCAAGGGCGTGTTCGTGTATACGAGTTATGCGTGGTGGAGGCAGTTGCCGGCGGGGGTGGGCGGGGCGATTAAGGGGTTTGTGAATCTGGTGTCGGCAAAATGAGGTTCGAGGTTCGAGGTCCGAGGTTCGAATGAAGAAAGTCGTCCCTCATCCCTCGAACCTCGAACCTCGAACCTCGAACCTCGAACCCCGCTGGCCCCGCCTCTACACCTTCGTCCTCTCCTTCCTCGCCCTGGAGATCATCCTCTTCTACGCCTTCACCAAAGCCTTTCAATGAGACTCATCGACTGGATCGTGCTTGCGTCGACGCTGCTGGCCATCGTCGCGTATGGCGTGTGGAAGGGGCGGCGGCAGCGGAGGCTCGCGCAGTATCTGCTCGCGGACCGGCAGCTGCAGTGGTACACGATCGCGCTTTCGGTGATGGCGACGCAGGCGAGCGCGATCACGTTTCTGTCGACTCCGGGGCAGGCGTACACCGACGGGATGCGCTTCGTGCAGTTCTACCTCGGGCTGCCGATCGCGATGGTGATCCTCTCCATCACCGCCGTTCCGATCTATCACAACCTCAAGGTCTTCACCGCGTACGAGTATCTCGAGACGCGCTTCGACCTCACCACGCGCGTCGTCACGACGTTTCTCTTTCTCATCCAGCGCGGACTCGGCACCGCGCTCACGCTTTACGCGCCGGCGCTGATCATCTCGCTCGTCCTCGGATGGAACATCCATCTCACGACGCTCGTCATCGGCGTGCTGGTCATCATCTACACGACCAGCGGCGGCACGAAGGCGGTGAGCTGGACGCAAACGCATCAGCTGATGATCGCGCTCGCCGGCATGGCCGTCGCGCTCGTCGTCGCGCTGCGCTCGCTGCCGGAGAACGTCGGCTTCGTCGATGCGGTGCGGGTCGCGGGACGGATGGGGCGCATCAACGTCATCGACTTCAATTTCGACGTCACGACGCCGTACAACTTCTGGTCCGGCCTCTTCGGCGGGCTGATGGTGGCGCTCGCGTACTTCGGCACCGATCAGTCGCAGGTGCAGCGCTATCTCACCGGCGAGACGATCACGCAGAGCCGCCTCGGCCTGCTCTTCAACGGTCTCGTCAAAGTGCCGATGCAGTTCTTCATCCTCTTCGTCGGCGCGATGGTCTTCGTGTTCTACCAGTTCGTCGCGCCGCCGCTGTCGTTCGATCCGTCGCAGAAGGTATCGCCCGAGCTGCAGCAGCTGCACGCACGAACGTTCGAGGCCAAACGCAGCGCCGCGTTGCGGCTCGTCGACGCGATGGATCGCAGAGACGCGCCCGCGGTCGAGCGCACGACCGCCGAGCTGCGCGTCCTGCAGCAGCGCGATGAGGAGACGCGCCGGCGCGCGCTCAAGAGCGCGGACACCGACTACGTGTTCCTCACGTTCGTCGTGCAGAACCTGCCGCCGGGACTCGTCGGCATGCTGCTCGCCGCGATCTTCTGCGCGGCGATGTCGGCGACGGCGTCAGGTCTCAACGCGCTCGCGTCGACGACGGTCGTGGACGTCTGGAAGCGCCTGATGTGGCGCGATCACAGCGATCACGGCTACGTCATCGCGTCGAAATGGCTGACGGTGTTCTGGGGCGCGTTCTGCATCGTGTTCGCGCTCTACGCCAACAAGCTCGGCTCGCTCATCGTCGCCGTCAACCGCATCGGCTCACTCTTCTACGGCGCGATGCTGGCGATTTTCCTGATCGCGTTCTACGCGAAGCACGTCCGCGGCCCCGCGATGTGCCTCGGCGCGCTGATCGCCGAGATCGCGGTGATCCTCTGCGCGGTGTACACGGACATGGCGTGGCTGTGGTGGAACGTGGTGGGGTGTGTGGTCGGAGTGGCCGCCGCGCTGATCGCGCAGGCGGCCATCCCGAATCGTTCTCTTACTTCCAGTCCGCCGAGAGGCGCGTGACCTCGTTGGCGAAGTCCTTCTGATCGGGGCGCGCGGCCGCGATGGCCTGCTGCGCCGCGGCCTTCGCCTCGGCGTCCCTGCCGAGGCGCTTGAGGAAACGCGCCTTCAGCCAGAGGTTGGCGATGTTTTGATTGACGCGGAGCGACTGATCGAGCCAGTCCGAAATCTCCTGGTCCGTCGCCGAGCCCTTGTTCTCGAACGCGAAGCTCGCCGCCGAATACGGCAGCTGCCAGCTCGGCTTCATCGCGTTCTTCAGGTTTGTCATCGCCTTCGCCGTCGAGCCGGTGTCGACGGTGAACGGCACGGCGATTTTCTCCCAGCGCAACACGATCTTCGCCGTGTCGGTGGTCATCTCCGGAACCCCGAACTCCATCCACTCGCGAAAGTCCGCGGTCTCCGGCTTCACGGTCAGCGTCGCCGCGTCCTGGGTCTTGTCGTAGCTGAACGCGCCCCACTGCTCGCCCTGTTTGTTGAAGATCACTTTCCACGTATCGCGGCCGGGGATCGTGAAGAGCGCGTACGTGCCCTTCGTCAGCTTCTGCCCGTCGACCGACACGTCATCGCTGAACGTGATCGTGGTCGCCTCGTTCGCGCCGGTGCGCCACACGGTGTCGTACGGGACGAGTCCGCCCCAGATCGTGCGCCCCTTCACTCCGGGACGGCTGTACTTGATGGTGACGTCGGTCAGACCGACGGACTGAGTGAGCGTCGCATTCGGACTGGGACGCGGCGTGCGCACCTGCGCCATCGCCGAAACCGCGACGAGCAGGGCCAGCGCAATCATGATTGGTTTCCGCATTACTGTTTCCTCCGGCGGCGGATGCTACCAAAGTCACTCCCACCGGAACCACCGGTCTTCGGAAGTGATCGCGTTTCCGCGCCCGTCGATGGCGTCGATCTGCACGTCCGTCTCGAGCCACACGCCCTTCAGCCGCCGCGGGAAAACGTGGAAGAAGCGATACTCCGGAACCGCGCCGCGCCGCACTTTCTCGACTTCGATCCGCTCGCGAATCGTACGGTTGTTGAAGTAGACGTTCGCGTACTGAATCCCGTGCGGCGACCCCGCCCATCCCGCGACGATCAGCTTTCCTTTCGCCGTCTCGCCCCACCCCGGCGCCGCCGGCGCGACGAAACTGCGAAGGAGGGCGGGCGTCCCGCCCGCCTGGCGGGCAGGATGCCCGCCCGCCACCTGAAACACCACGTCATCCCCAAACCGCGCCACGAGCCGCAGCCGCCTCTCGCGACGCATCCACTCGCGAATCACGTCCGCGCGATCGAACAGGCGATCCGTGTGCACGACGACCGTGTCGACGCCGATCCGCTGGAGCGCGTCGACGAAGTCCTCGCCGATCGGGTTCGCGAGCCATTTCGCCGACAGCTCGGTGCGGAACGGCGTGCTTTCGACGCCGCTCACCATCGGCCGGTGATGCGCCGTCGCGCGGAGGTGGTAGAGGTATTCGTCCTGGAACACGCCGAACGGCAGCTCCGCGATCGGCGTGCGCTCGCGCGCGAGCCAGCGGTACACCGGCGGCGGCTCCGGAACCGCGAGATACCAGCGGATCGGCGCCGCCCACAGCTCGACGACAAACGCCGCCGGAACGAGAAGCGCGAGCCAGCGATTGCGCCGCGCGATCGCCGCCGTCGCGAGTGCGATCACGATCGCGATGCCGACGTACGCGATCACCGCCCAGCGCGCGGGCGCGCGAATCGCGCGGAATCCGGGCACTGCGCCGAAGAGAAAGCGGTGAAACTCGAAGTGCATGCCCAGCGAGCCGGCGAAGCCGATCGCGATCCAGAGCCCCGCCAGCGCGAGCTTCGGCCACTGCCGCCGCGCGAGGAGCAGCGCCGCCGCGATCGCGACGAACGCGAGCACGCCGGGAAACACGCGCAACTCTGCCTCCGTCGCGTTCCTCGCGATCCAGTCGATCGGCATCGCCGAATACGCCACCGACTCCGCCGCCGTCCGCTGATGCCCGTACAACTTCGCCACCGCCGCGTACGGATACAGAAACGGCGCGAGCAGCACCAGCGCGATCCCCGTCGCGATCGCGAGCTCGCGCCACGCCCGCCGCGGCACCAGCAGCAGCGCCGTGACGGCCGCCGCGAACGCGCCGAAGAGCAGGTAGTGAATGTTCGTCAGCCCGTTCATCACGAACACCGCCGCGAACACCGCCGCCCGCTTTCGCGTCGGCGTTTCCGCGTACCGGAACAGCGCGAGCAGCAGCAGCGGGAGCCACGCGCCCCAGACATGCTGGACGTGCGTGATGTGTACGAAGCGAAACGGGACGAAGGCATAGAAGACGCCGGCGGCGATGCCGGCGCTCCATGAGCGCGTGAGCCTGAATCCGAGAAGGTACGCGGCGAAGCCGCAGGAGGCGAAGCCGAGGAGCATCGCCATGTTGTAGGCGGCGATCGGGCCGACGCCAACGGCGCGCAGCGGGAAGAGCAGCAGCGCGATGCCGTACAGGTTCTCGCTGAACGCGAGCGAGTATTTCGCGGGATAGAGCGAGCTCGCGTGGAAGAGCGAAAAGGGCTGATGCAGCGTCGCCCACCAGTCCCAGTCGAGGATCCAGATGTTGAGGTACGGATCGGCGAAATCGGACACCGCGCGGTGGAGATTCCACGCCAGCGGCCACGTCATCGCCACGGCGAGCGCGGAGTAAAGGAGCGCCGCAGCGGCATGTTGCCGTCTCATCCTCCGCCGATGATAATTGCTCCCATGCCATCCATTCCCTTTACCGGAAACTACGAAGACCTCTCGACCGATCGCGGGTATCAGTTCAAGTTCTACTGCGAGAAATGCGGGAACGGCTACATGTCGTCGTTCCAGACTTCGAAGATCGGGATGCTCGGCTCGGCCGCGCGCGTGGCCGGCGGGCTCCTCGGCGGCGTATTCGGGCGCGTCGCGGACAGCGCGTATGAAGTGCAGCGCGCCGTCGGCGGTCCCGCGCATGACGCGGCGCTGAAGGACGCCGTGACCGAGATCGCGCCGACGTTCAAGCAGTGCAACCGCTGCGGCAACTGGGTCTGCGAGCCGATCTGCTGGAACAAAAAGGCCGGGCTCTGCGAATCGTGCGCGCCCGATCTCGACGAGGAGATGGCAGCGGCGCAGGCCGAGGCCGCGCGCGAACAGATTCACGAAAAAGCGCGCACCGTCGACTGGACGAAACAGCGCGACGTCCGCAACGTCGCCGGCGCCGTCTGCCGCGAATGCGGCGCCAAAACGCAGGGCGGCAAGTTCTGCCCCGAATGCGGCGCCGCCGCCTCACCCAAACGCGGCTGCGCGCAATGCGGCCACGAAGCCGAGGGCTCGCCGAAGTTTTGTCCCGAGTGCGGGCAGAAGTATTAGTTGCCGGTTGCTGGTGGTTGGTGATTGGTAGCTGGTGGCGCAACCACCAATTACCAACCACCAACTACCAACCACCAATCACCGGCAAAGCCATTGCACAAGCGCCAACCGTGACCAACACCATCATCGTCTTATTCGGCGGACCCAGCGACGAACGCCACGTCTCCGTCGCGTCGGCGCAGAACATCGTGCGGGCGCTCGACCGGCCGCTGGCGTGGTTCTGGGCGCCGAACGGCGCGGTGCATGACGTCGCGCTCGATGACCTGCTCGCGCATCAGCGGCCGTTCGAGGTCGACTTCGCGCCGTCGCGTCCGGCGATCTTTCCGGACATGGAGCAGGCGCTCGATACGATGCCGGTCGATGACCCGGTCTTCGTGCTCGCGCTGCATGGCGGAGCCGGCGAGGATGGAACGCTGCAGCAGATGCTGGAAGCGCGCGGCATTCCGTTCACCGGCTCCGGCTCCGCGACGAGCGCGGCGGCGTTCGACAAGGGGCGCGCGAAGGAGCTCGTGAGCGGGAAGGTGCGCGTCGCGGAGTCGCGCGTGGCGAATACGAATGACGAGCTGCGCGACGCCGTCGATGAACTGCTCGCGCGACATGAGAAGGTCGTGCTCAAGCCGCTCGCCGGCGGCTCGAGCCGCGGTCTCTTTTTCATCGCACGCGGCGACGCGCTTCCGGAAATCGAGATCCCCTACATCGTCGAACAGTTCCTCGCCGGCCGCGAGCTCACCGTCGGCGTGATCGATCATGGCGACGGTCTCGTCGCGCTGCCGGTGATCGAGATCGAGGTCGAGACCGGGCGCGAGTTCGATTACGCGGGCAAGTACCTCGGCCACGGCACGCGCGAGATCTGCCCCGCGCAGATCCCCGACGAGCTGGCGCGCGAAGCCCAGGATGCCGCCCTCGCTGCCCACCGCGCCCTCACCTGCGACGGCTATTCGCGCACCGACTTCGTCGCCGCCGCCGACGGCGTCTACTATCTCGAAACCAACACGCTGCCCGGCCTCACCACCAGCTCTCTCGTGCCGCAACAGCTCGCGGCGGCCGGCATCGGGTTCCGTGAGTTTCTGGAACGCCAGGTGGAACTGGCGGCAGGACGCGCTACCATCAGCGCGTGACCACCGCGAACCTGGTTCTCGCCATCCTCCTCGGCCTCGGCCTCTCCGCGTCGACGGGGTTGAACACGTTCCTTCCGCTGCTGCTCCTCGCGGCGGCGGCGCGGTTCGGGATCGCGGGGATCACGCTCGGCGAAAAGTTCGGGTGGCTGACGTCCAACGTCGCGATGATCGTGCTGATCCTCGCGGTGATCGTCGAGCTGATCGCGGACAAGGTGCCGGCGGTCGATCACTTCCTCGACTCGATCGGGACGTTCGTGCGTCCGGCGGCGGGCGCGATCGCGGCGGCGTCCGTTTTCACTGGCATCGATCCCACGATCGCGGCGGTGCTCGGGCTGATCATCGGCGCGCCGACGTCGTTCGGCTTTCACGCGCTGAAGGCCGGGACGCGCGTGGCGTCGTCCGCGGCGACGTTCGGCTGCGCGAATCCGATCATCTCGCTGGTCGAGGACATCCTCTCGCTCGCGCTGAGCGTGCTCTCGATCTTCGCGCCGATCTTCGTCCCGCTCGCGCTGGTGCTGCTGGCGGTGCTGCTGTGGCAGCTCGTGAAGCGGATCCGCGCTAGGGGCGCCGCGCCGGCGCATTCAGCACCGTGACGCGTCCCTCGGTTTTCGGCGTGATCGGCTGCGGGTGCTTCTTCCACATCTCGATCAGCACCTCGCGAATCGGCTGCGCGTAGAAAATCTGGATCCGGTCCGGCGGCACGTTCTTCATGATCTCCATCGTGCCGTCGCCGCCGACGGCGATGAAGTCGGGCATCGCCATCGTGTACAGCTTGTCGGGATCGATCGGCGTCCCGTCCGCGCGCGCGACCGACACGAGGTGCTTGTCCTCGGCGAGCGTCTTGTCGGCGTCGTACGTGTACTTCAAGCCGCTGACCTGCATGATCCCGCGGGCGCCGTTCGTCGTCGCGCGGAGGATCTCCTCGACCTGCTTCCCGGTCAGGATCATCAGCGCGGGGTAGTTGTCGAACGGACTCACCGCGAAGACGTGCGCGTACGTCAGCTCGCCGGTCGGCAGCTCGTCGCGGATGCCGCCGGAGTTCATGATCGCGAAATCGGCCCCGGTGGCTTCGCGCAGCGCGTCGGCCACGAGATCGCCGAGGGGAGACTCGTAGAGGTACGTGCGCGTGAAGGGCGCCGTCGTGCGAACGCCGATCTTCTCGTCGCGCTTCGCGGCGACGCGCCGCAGATACGGCTCGATCACCGTCGCCACGCGCGGGTCGGCGGCAATCGTCGTCCCCTCGAACACGCGCGGCACCAGCTTCGCCCCCGCGGGCGCCTTCTTCGGATCGCACGACTCGGTACCGTCGTAGACGAACTGGCAGATCATCGTGTGCGGGAAAATGTCTGTCCTGGTCACGCGATGATTCTTCGTATCGATCTGGAAATCGATGCGCGAAAACTCGCGGCTGAACGCCAGCGCCTGCACCACCGGCACGCCGTTGATGTAGTGCCGGATGTTCGAGTGCGTATGCCCGGCGAAAAACGCGTCGATCACGCCGGCCGGGATCTTCTCCATGTACTCCATCACTTCATGACCCGTCTCGCACGACGAGTGATCGTGCGGGTCGTCGGTCTTCGCGCAGCGTCCGCCCATGTGCGCGATCACGATCACGGCGTCGACGCCGGCCGCGCGCAGCTCCTTCGCCGCCGCGACGGTCGCGGCGACGGGGTCGGTGAACGCGAGCGAGACCACGTTCGCGGCCATCGTCACGTTCGGCGTGTCGGGCGTGGAGAGTCCGATGATGCCGATGCGCGCGCCGCCGGAGCGGACGATCGTGTACGGCTTCGCCCACACCGGCGTTTTCTGCGTCGCGCGATCGAGCATGTTCGCGGAGAGGAGCGGATACATCGCCAGCTCGGCGTTGCGCTTCAGCGCGCCGAGAGGATCGTCGCCCGGCTTGCGGGCGACCGTTTCGGGACCGATGGGGCCGAAGTCGAACTCGTGATTGCCCACCGCCGCGCCGGCATAGCCGATGACGTTGTACCCCCGCACGACCGCCTCGCCCTCGAAGAGATTCGACTCGAGCGTGCCCTGGAACATGTCGCCCGAATCGACGACCACGACGTTCCCGTTCTTCGCGCGCAGGATCTCGACGTAGCTCGCGAGGGCCGGAAGTCCGCCCCAGAGCACGCCCTCCCCTCCGGCAGGCGGCGTCTCCACATGCCCGGCAAACCACCCATGCACGTCGGTCGTCCCGACGAGCACCACGTGCACCGGCTTCGGCGGCGCCGTGGCGCAGCCGAAAGCGAGCAGGAAGAGAAAAGGTGCGAAGGACCGTTTCATCGCGCGGGCATTATAGGGGGACGTGGTATGAGGGATGAGGCATGAGATGCTCGTCCTCATACCTCATACCTCATACCTCATCCCTCACACCTCGATGACACGCATGCTCAATCAACTCGCCGCAACCGCGATCGCACTGCTCCACCTCCTCTTCATCGCCTTCGTCCTCCTCGGCGGCCTTCTGGTGCTGAAGTGGCCGCGGCTGATGTGGGTGCATCTGCCGGCGGCAGCCTGGGGGATGCTGGTCGAGCTCGGAGGCTGGTATTGTCCGCTGACGAAGTGGGAGAACCACTTCCTCCGGCTGGCCGGCCGCGCCGGCTACGACGGCGGGTTCGTGGGGCACTACATCATGCCGCTCATCTATCCGCCCGGCCTCACCCGCGGGATGGAAATCGCCATCGGCGGCGTGGTGCTGGCCGTCAATCTGGGAGTCTACGTGAGAGTATTTCGATAAATGATCAATGCAGCGATACCGCAACATCCGGTCAAAACGACCGATCAGACTTTTTCCGACCTCGGCCTGAGCGCCGAGATCCTCGAGACGATCCGCGAAATCGGATTCATCAACCCGACGCCGATCCAGGCCGCGGTCATCCCGCTCGTGATGCAGGGCGGCGACGTCATCGGCCTCGCGCAGACGGGCTCCGGCAAGACCGCCGCGTTCGCGCTGCCGATGGCCGAGCGCCTCACGCATGGACGCGGCGTGCGCGGCCTCATCCTCTCGCCGACGCGCGAGATCGCGCTGCAGACGAAGGCGTTCCTCGACCTCTTCGGCCGCAACCATGAGCTGAACACCGCCTGCGTCATCGGCGGCGTGAAGATGAAGCCGCAGTTCGACGCGCTCCGCTCCAGGCCCGACATCGTCGTCGCGACGCCGGGCCGTCTGCTCGATCACGTGCAGCGGCGCACCGTGTCGCTCGACGACATCGAGGTGCTCGTCCTCGACGAGGCCGATCACATGCTCGACCTCGGGTTTCTCCCGCAGATGCGCGAGATCCTCCGCCGCCTCCCGCGCGAGCGGCAGACGATGATGTTCTCCGCGACCATGCCCGACTCGATCGAAATGATCGCGCGCGATTTCATGCGCACGCCGCAGCGCATCGACATCACGCCCGAGGGCGGGGCCGCCGAGGGAATCACCCACCGGCTGTACGTCGTGAAGGAAGAGGACAAACGCAACGCGCTCCTCGCGCTCCTGCATCAGGAGCTCGGCTCGACGCTCGTCTTCGCGCGGCGCAAAGTCGACGCCGAATGGCTGTTCCACATCCTCGAGCGCCAGGGACATCCGGTCGCGCGCATTCACGCCGATCAGTCGCAGTCGAAGCGCAGCTCCGCGCTGCAGACGTTCCGCGAGGGACAGCACCGCATCCTCGTCGCCACCGACATCGCCGGCCGCGGCATCGACGTCCCCGGCATCGAGCACGTGATCAACTTCGACATCCCCGAGAACGTCGAGGACTACGTCCACCGCGGCGGCCGCACCGCCCGCGGCGCCGCCCTCGGCATCGTCTCGACGATCGCCACGTGGCAGGACCTGCCGATGGTCCGCAAGATCGAGGAAGTCCTCGGCGAAAAGATCCCGCGCTGCGCCGTCGCAGGCGTCGAGGCGTGGGAGGAGATGGAGAAGAAGACGGCGGCGAAGCGGCGGCGGGTTTAGAGCTCGAAGCCCGTCGCGCCGATTTTCTCCGGCGGTTCCTTCGGTGTCTGGCCGCGCGTGCGGCTCGCTTCGATCTGCGCTTCCCCTTCGACAGGCACGCTCACGTCCTTCGCCATCTGCGCGCGGGCGCTGGCGAGATAGACCTTCACGCCTTTGTCGGCGTAGATGCGCTCGATCTCGGCGGGGTCGGCGTCGATGACGATGTAGTCCTTCAGCCGCGTGGAGAAGATCGCGTATTTGCCGTTGGACTGTTTCTCGATGCGCCAGGCCATAGCTCAGCGAGCGTATCGCAGTCCCACGCGCCACGCGCGCGGCTGGCCGAGGGTTACGACCGGGGCGGCGCTGACCTCGACGTCTTCGTTGAAGAGGTTTTCGAGAGCGAGCGTGAGGTCGACTCCGCGCTTCAGCGAATGCGAGGCGAAAACGTCGGCGACGAAGTAGCCGCGCAGCGGGAGCTCGTTGCGGTCGTCGTCGAACTGCGATGCCGACCAGCGCGTCTGCACGCCAACCGTCCGCCACTGCAGCTGCGCGGTGAGCTGCGTTCGCGGCACCTGCGGCACGCGTTTGCCGCGCAGCTCGCCCTCGCGCACGGTCGCGTCGACGAAGAGGAAGCCGGCGGAGGCGCGGAGATCGCGCGCCAGGGCCCATTCGGCGTCGAGCTCGAGGCCGCGCGACCACGTGCGGCCGAGGTTCTGGCGCTGGCGCGTGTTCGGCGCGATGGTCACATTCGCGATCGTGTCGGTGATCGCCGACCAGAACAACGTCACGCGCGCATTCTTCGCGCGCGCGCCGAGCTCGAAGCCGGTGAGGTCCTCCGCCTTCAGGTCCGCGTTCGGCAGAGTATCGATGTTGCCGACGCGGAACCCGCGATGCAATTCGTTCAGCGTCGGCGCGCGAAACGCGGTGTACGCGGATGCGGAGAAACCGCGCCAGAGCACCGACACGCGCGGATTGACCTCCGTCTCATTCGCCCAATAGTCCGCTCGCGCTCCCGCGGTCACGGTCAGCGACGGCGTGACCGCGAACAGATCTTCGAGATAGACCGCCGCCGTCCGCTGCTTCCCTCCGGCGATCACGCGCGTCGTGCCGCGCAACTCGTCGCTCGTCCCGCGGACGGTGCGCAGATCGACTCCAGTGATAAGCACATGCCGGTTGCGAATGACGCGCGTCCACTGCGCGCTCCCGCCGAGTCCGCGCGAGGGAACGCTCTGCTCGATCGTGAGCCGCTCGGAGTTGCGATCGTCCGCGACGGCGGAGAAGGTCTGGAAGTAATCCTGGTCGCTGCCGTACGCGCGCAGCGTGAGCGAGCCGAAGTCGCCTCCGGCCGCGAGCTGCCGGATCGTCGTGTCGTTCACCTGCAGCGGCGTGCCGTTGCCGCGCGACTCGCGGTAGTACGAGCCGCGCACGAAGCCGACGTCGTTCCGCGCGGTGAGGTCGAGCGTCGCATGACGCGAGTCCGCGGCAATATCGACCGCTCCGCGCTGGTCTCGCCGCACGAGCACGAAGCCGTCGGTCGTCAGTCCGTCGAACGCTACCGTGAAATGTTTCGCACCGGCGAACAGCATTGCCGTCGCAGTCTCCCCGGAGCCGGCCGACACATCGACGCTGAGCCCCGTCGACCTGCGGCGGATGAACTGCACCACGCCGCCCATCGCCGCGCTGCCGTACAGATCCGACGCGCCGCCGCGCAGCACTTCCACGCGCTCGAGCGCGACGCGCGGAACGCGTCCCCAGTACACCCACCCGCCGAACGGATCGTTCAGCGGCACGCCGTCGTCGAGCACCAGCGCGCGCGACGCGCCGCTCGCGCCGGCACCGCGCAGCGTCACTCCCTGCGTCGTCGGATTCGCCACGCGGCTCCCCGCGCGCCTGAACAGCGTGAACCCCGCGACCTGCCGCAGCGCATCGTCCGTCGTCGGAGCGGCCGTGTTCGCGAGCGTCTCCTTCGACAACACGACGACGCTCGCCGGTGTGTCGGCCAGGCGCGTCTCCGTGCGCGTCGCGGTGACGGTGATCGTTTCCGAGGCGAGCTGCGCCAGCACGAGTGCCGCGATCACTTCACGAGACTCCTCAACAAATCCCCTACCCGCTCCGGCCACGTCGCGGTGAGCGACCACGGCATTGGCTGCTGCACGACGTGGAGATTTCCTTCCTTCTTTAACACGTCCCACGACTCGCCGTGGAAACGAATCGTGACCTTCGCCTGGCCGACGCGCAGATCGCGGATCGTGATCTCCGGCAGCCAGTCCGGCAGATGCGGATCGATGACGAGCAGATGCAGCGGCGCGTACGGATACAGACCGAGCATCGACTGCAGCAGGGAAAACGTCGCCGACGCGGACCACGCCTGCGGCGAGTTCGCGTTCGGATACACCGCAGGGAACGGATGCTCGGCGTCGCGCGCATGGCCGCCGAAGAGCTCCGGCAGGCGATAGAAATCGAACAGCGCGGCGGCTTCGAACTGCGCGCGCGCGATCTGGTGCATGCGATCGTGCAGACCGTAGCGCATCAGTCCGAGAGCGAACGTTCCGTGCTCGACGGGCCAGATCGAGCCGAGGTGATAGCTGTAGGGGTTGTACGACGGATGCGACGACGACAGCGTGCGAATGCCCCAGCCGGAAAAAAGATCGTCGCGAAACAGACGCTCGACCACGCGCGGCACGTGCGCATCGTCGGCGATCGCGGTGGCGATACAGTGCCCAGGATTCGACGTGATCGAGCGCACCTGCCGCCCCTCCGCGTCGATCGCCAGCGCGTAGAACCCCTCGTCCTCCATCCAGAACGCCTCGCTGAATCGCCGCTTCAGCGCGAGCGTCTCCTCGAACATCCGCCGCGCCTCATCGCGACGCCCCAGCGCCCACAGCACTTCCGCGAAATGCAACTTCGCGATGTGCACGAACCCCTGCTCCTCGCACGTCGCGATCGGCGGCTCCACCGGTGACCCGTCCTCGTACACGATCGCATCCGGCGAGTCCTTCCACGCCTGATGCTTCACGCCGTCCGTCGAGCGCGTCTGGTACGTGTACAGGCCCCCATGTAAGGAATGGTCCAGACGCTCGCGATCGAGCCACGCCAGCGCGCGCAGCGCGGGTTCGAGGAACGGCGCGATCAGCTCCGCATCGCCGCACCAGTGCCACAGCTCCGCGACCATGAACGGATACAACCCCGACGTCGTGATCGAGCCGTAGCTGCGGCCGCGCGGATTCAGATTCAGCGCGGACAGCGGCCCCGTGTGCGCCTCGTGCAGCATGCGGCCCGGCTGTTCGTCGCGCCAGTCATCGACGCGCGTGCCCTGCTCCTTCGCCAGCGTCGCGAGCGAGCCGATCATCATCTCCGGACCGAGCATCGCCGCCTGCCAGCCCGCGGTCAGCATGTCGCGCCCGTACAGCGCGAGATAGAGCGGCAGTCCCGCGGCGACCGTCCACGCGCGGACGCCGGTGTCGAGGTCGTACAACCGCAGCGCGGCGAGATCGCGTTTCGCCTGTTCGAGGGTGCCCTCGACGACCGCCGCCAGCGTCCCGCTCTCGCGAGTCTCGATCGTTGCCGCTTCCGCGAGAAAGATCTTCTGGCGCTCGTCCGTGACTGCGAACGCGCGGCAGCGATGACACGGACGCATGCGACGTCCGTCGATCGACGGCGCGAAGTCGATGCAGAGATGCCACGTCGCGTGCGGCTCGAGCTCGATGTCGAACAGCGCGTGGTTGCCGTCGAAGCGCGGCGCGCGCGAGTAGCCGACGTCGACGCGGCGGTCGATCTCGACGCGGCGGCCGAGGTCCGCAATGTCGCTGCAGTCGGTCTCGATCTCGATCGCGAACGTGAAGCGCGTCGCGCTCGTCGCGAAATTCGTGAAGTCGATGTCCTCGTGCAGCCCGTCGCCCGCGAATCGCGACACGCGCATCTCCAGCGGCTGCCGCGACTCCGCCGGCACCATCCCGCTCCCGCGATCCGCCTCCCCCGCATCGACGCCCGGCGCCGCGACGACGTAATAGCCGAGGAACGAATGCTGCTCGACGTTCGACAGCACGTTCGCCACCGGCATCGCGCCGTCGATGAAGTAGCGCAGCACCGACACCAGCCGCGTTTCGTACACCACGAGCCCGTGCTCCGACCCGGGCGCGACCATCCCATCACGCCCCGTCGACAACACGGTGCGGCCATGGCTCAGGTACAGCGAGTCCGCGCGAGCGCGGATGCGGGCGATCATCGGTTGCGCAGTCACGCGGTCGCGCGGTCTCGCGGCGGAGTCGCTACCGCGTGACTGCGTAACCCCATGCAAACTCCGGGCGACGTTACAATCCGCCGACCGTGGCCACTGATTTCTCCCCCGCCTGGTTCCTGCGCGGGCCGCATGCGCAGACGATCTGGGGCCGGATTGCGCGGCCGCGGAGGCTCGTCGCGTTTCGACGCGAGGTGCTCGAGACGCCGGACGGCGATGAACTGATGCTCGATCATCTCGACGCGCCGGTGACCGCGCGCGAGCCGTTGCATTTCGTGCTCATGCACGGGCTCGAAGGCAGCTCGTATTCGGTCTACATGCAGGGCGTGCTCGCCGAGGTGCGGCGGCGCGGGCATGCCGCGACGGCGATCAACTTCCGCTCCTGCGCGCGCGATCCGCAGCGCGTCAGCCGTATGCTGCCGAATCGCCGTCCGCGCTTCTATCACTCCGGCGACACCGCCGACTTCGACTTCGTCCTCCGCGCGCTCGCCGCGCGCTCGCCGCAAACGCGTTTCGCCGCCTTCGGCGCCTCCCTCGGCGGCAACGTCCTGCTGAAATGGCTCGGCGAACATCCCGATCAGACGCTGGTCGCCGCCGCGGCCGCGCTCTCCGTCCCCTTCGACCTCGGCGCAGGCGCGCGCCTGCTCGACCAGACCACGACCGGCCGCCTGTACGTCGCGCAGTTTCTGCGGACGCTGAAGAAAAAAGCTACGCGCGCCGACATCGCGCCGCTGCTCGACATCGCGCGCGTGCTGCGCTCGCGCACCTTCCGCGACTTCGACGACTCCGCGACCGCGCCGCTGCACGGCTTCACCGGCGCGGACGATTACTACGCGCGCTCGAGCTCCATCGGCTACCTCGATCGCATCACCACGCCCGTGCTCGCGCTGAACTCGGAGGACGATCCGTTTCTCCCGATCGACGTGCTGCCGCGCGCGAAAGCCGTCGCCTCGCCGGCCGTCGACTTCCGCACGACGTCGAACGGCGGGCACGTCGGCTTCATCGGCGGACGCGTGCCGTGGCGCTGCGAGTTCTGGGCGGAGGAGCTGGCCGTGCGCTGGATCCTCGATCACGGCGGGATCGCGGGATGACGCGTCGCGAGACGCTGCTGCTCGCCGCATTCGCGCTGTGGGGAGTCGTGATCGGATTCGCGTTCGCGCCGATGTGGCAGCGTCCCTCGCCTGCCGGCCAGCTCCCCGGATTCGCGGCGCAGCAGAACGTCGACGCGCGCGCGCTGCTCTGGTTCATCGCCGCGCTGGCCGCGTTCACGTTCGTGCTGCCGTTCGTGCTGCGCCCGATGGCGCGCCGGCTCGCGGGCGGCGAGCGCTGGGCGTCGAACGCCGCCATCGCCGCGGTGCTGGCGACGGCGTGGTTCGTCTCGATCGCGCGCGAGCCGCTGTGGGCGATCGTCCCGTGCGCGCTCGTGATCGCCGTCAGCGCGTTGCTTCGCAACCGCCCGCTCGCGTTCACGCGCCGCGACTGGATCCTGCTGCCGGTATTCGGCACGACGTTCCTCGCGCTGATCGACGTCGCACAAAGCGTCGCGATTCACAAACTCGTCCTCGTCGCCGCCGCGATCGTGTTCGCCATCCGCCTCGCCGTCTCCCATATCCCATCCCCCCTACCCCCGGCCTACTCCTTCGTCCTCGTCCCCCTCGGCCTCACCCTGCAGACCGGCTTCTTCGCGCGCGATCAGCGCTACTTCGGCTGGCACGCGCTGGCGCTCGTCCTGATCACGCCGTTTGTCATGCGCTTCGTGTTGCGGCGGCCGCCGCGACGCCTCCTCGCGTTCGTCATCTATCCGCTCGCGGTCTACAGCTACATGAACGCGACGAGCGTCGAGACCGCGGAAGGCAAACCGCGCGTCAACTTCTTCGAGGACGGCTACTCATTGCCCGTCGCGTCGGAGTACCTGCGCGGCGAGCGCCCGTATCGCGACGTCCTGCCGGTGCACGGCCTCGTCGAGGACGGGCTCTTCGACTTCGCGACATTTCGCACGCGCGGCACGACCGCCGGCGACGCGCTGCGCACGCGCACGATCGCCGGCACGCTCAACTCCGTCGCGATGTACGCCCTCGGCGCCGCGATGGTCGGTTCGGCGGAAGCGGGACTCGTGACCTACTTTTTCTGGCAGCTCACCGCGGCGACCGATGCGATCCGCCTGACGCCGGCGCTCTTCGCGCTCGCGCTGATCGCCGCGGCGGTGCGTCGTCGTCGACTCCCCTCTCCCCGCCCGCGGGGAGAGGGCCAGGGTGAGGGGTTGCTGCTCGCAGCGGGAACCCTCACCGTCGTCTGCGGCCTCACGAGCCTCGACTTCGCCGCGTTCACGTTCCTCGTGCTCATCGTCGCCGCGCTTCGCATGCGTGCGATCAAAACCGCCGCGATCGGACTCGCGATCGGCGTCGTCCCCCTCGTCATCGCCCTGTCCGCGTTCGGCATCCTCGGCGATTTCGTACGCGCGACCTTCGTCGAGATCCCCGCGATGGGCGCGGCCTACGCGCTCCCATCGCTGCCCAGGTTCCAGGCGAAGTTCCCCGAGATCATCGGCGCGATCTTCACCGATCCCGCGTCGTACGCGATCGTGATGTGGTGCGTCGTCGCCATCGCGACCGCGGTCCTGCTGGCGCGCCCGCGCCGCCGGCGGCTCGAGCCATTCGTGATCGTCGGCCTCTGGATCGTCGCCGCCGCGATCTCGTTCGCCGAGCGCCATCACCTCTACTTCGAAGCCGTGCTGCCGGCGATGATGATCGGCGCCGCATGGATCGCCGTCCGCCGCCGCTTCGTGTTCTCGCCGGCGATCGTCGCCGCGGTGCTGATGGTCTCGATGATCACGACCCACATCGCCGTCGTCGGCTGGATGCGCCGCTCGCGCGGCCCGACCGAGGAGGGGTGGGTGGAGGTGCGCGACCTGCCGCGCGCGGGTGGCGCGTACTTCCGCGCGAAAGACGCCGCGCAACTCGCGTCCGCGCGCAGGTACGTCGACCTCACCCTGCAGCCCGGCGACACGTACGTCGACTTCACCAACCGCGCGCTGCTCTTCCACCTACTCCGCCGCGACAACCCGATCCGCTACATCGAAGTCGCGAATTACGAGTCGGAGGAACACCAGCGCGCCGTCATCGCCGCCCTCGAGCGCAACCCACGCGTCCGCGCAGCTCTCGTCCCTCCCGGCGGCGAGTCCGTCGACGGCGTCCCCAACTCCCTCCGCGCCCCTCTCGTCTGGCAGTACCTCCAGGCGAACTTTCATCCTGATTTCGAGGAGGGGGAGGTGGTGTTCTGGAGGAAGCGTTAGTTTTCGGTTGCGCGGTTGCGCGGTTGCGCGGCGAATCCACCGCGTGACTGCGTGACCGCGTGACCCCTCTGTTAGCATCTCCGATGTGACCATCGCCTCCGACACCGCGGCGAAAAGCTCCACGCTCCTCGCGCGTTTCGCGTCCTTCCTCGCCGAAAAGCACCCCTTCGCGAGCCGGGTGGCGGCGCGGGCGCTCGAGCAGGGGATCGCGGAGCGCGGGGACGCGGATGCCGAGGCGTTGCGCGGGCCGTTGCGGCGGGCGCTGGAGCCGGCGCTCGCGGAGGCGCTGGGCGGCAACGCCGAGCTTCCCGAAACGACGCCGGGGGTGAGCGCGGCGGAGCGGCTGCAGTACGCGGCGACGGAGGTCATCGACGCGTGCGACGGGTTTCTGCGGCGCGAGGCGATCGCGGCATCGCTCACCGCCGACGAGAAGCGCGAGATGCTCCGCGGGATGCTGCTCACGCGCGCGACGGACAACCGTCTCAAGCAGTTCTTCACCGGCGGCGATGTGCGCTGGGGCAGCACGTCGTTCCAGGGAAAGGGCTTCCGTTCCCTCGGCCAGGAAGCGATCTACGCCGCGGCGATCCGCCTGCGTCGCGAAGCGCAGATTGATAGCCACGAGACGTGGCGTGGCGACGTCATCTCCCCGATGATCCGCGACCTCGGCGCGGTGCTGGCGATGCACAACGCGCCCGAGACCGTGCGCATGGTGCTGAGCGCGCAGATGGGCAAAGCGGGCCCGCCGATGAACGGCAGGGACCTGCACGTCGGCGACTGGTCGCATGGCGTGCTGCCGGCGATGGCGCCGCTCGGCAGTCCCGCACTGACCATCGCCGGCATCGCGATGGCGTTCGCACTGCGCCGGGAGCCGCGCGTCGCGGTGTCGTTCCTCGGCGAGGGCGCGACGTCGCTCGGCGAATGGCACGAGGCGATCAACGCGTGCGCCGCGCGCAAGCTCCCGGCGATCTTCTGCGTGCAGAACAATCAGACCGCGCTCTCGACGCCGGTGCACGAAAACTCCGCGGTGCGCGTGTTCGCGGACAAGGCCATCGGCTACGGCATCCCGTCGATCACGATCGACGGCACCGATCCCGAGGCGATCGCCGCGGCGTTCGCGTGGGCGGCGGAGAGCGCGCGCGCCGGCGATGGTCCGGCGCTGATCGAGCTCGTGGCGATGCGGATGTGCGGGCATGCCCATCACGACGACATGCTGTACCTTGGCAGGGACGCGCAGCCGTCGTGGACCTACCCCGCGCTCACAGAGGCTGGGTACGCCGATCGCGACGCGTACGAATACTGGCGGCAGCGCGACCCGATCGTGACCTACGCCGCGAAGCTCGAGCGCGACGGCGTGATCGGCGCGGACGATCTCGAGCGCTGGAAACGCGAGATCGACGCGCTCGTCGAAACCGAAGCGCGCGCGGTCATCGATGCGCCGTGGCCCGACGGCGCGCTCGCGGGCGAAGGCGTGTTCGCGAACGAAGCGCCGCGCGCGCATGTCGAAGTGCTCGATGAAGTTTGGCGGCAGGGACAGGCAGGATTGCCTGTCCTCCACCTCGAAGAGGCGCCGCCGTTCGATGCGAAGGGGAAGACCTTTCTCGAAGCGGTGATGCTCGGCGTCGGCGACGTGCTGCGCGCGGACGACCGCACGTTCGTGTACGGCGAGGACGTCGGTGGCAGGTACGGCAACGCGTTCCTGCTGCTCCGGCCGCTGCTGAAGGACTTCGGCGACCGCATCATCAACTCGATCCTCTCCGAAGGCGCGACGATCGGCGTCTGCACCGGCGCGGCGCTGGCGGGCATGCGTCCGATCGGGGAGATCCAGTTCAACGACTTTGTGGCGAGCGGGTTCAATCAGCTCGTCAACAACGCGGCGAAGCTGCGCTATCGATGGGGTGCTGAGGTTCCTTTTGTCCTGCGCATGCCGTGGGGCGGACTGCGTCACGCGGGGCCGTATCACTCGCAAAACACGGAGGCGTGGTTCTATCGCACGCCGGGACTCAAAATCGTCGTGCCGTCGACGCCGCACGACGCACGCGCGCTGTTGGCGTCCGCGGTCGCCGATCCCGATCCGGTGCTCTACTTCGAGCACATCGCGCTCTACCGCGATCCGAAGGTGAAGCAGCTGCTGACCGACGACGCGCCGCCGCCGATTCCGATCGGCAAGGCCGCGCTGCGCCGCGCCGGCGACGACCTCGCGATCATCTCGTACGGCGCGTACGTCCACGTCGCGATGCGGCTCGCGGAGAAGCTGGCGAAGGAAGGCGTCGAGTGCGCCGTCCTCGACCTCCGCACGCTCGCCCCCCTCGACCGCGACGCCGTCCTCTCCGTCGCGCGGCACTGCAGCCGCGTGCTGATCGTGCACGAAGACACCCGCACCGGCTCCATCGGCGAATCGCTCGCCGCGATCATCCAGGAAGAAGCGTTCGAATACCTCGACGCCCCCATCCGCATCGTCGGCGCGCTCGATACGCCCGTGCCGTACTCCCCGCCGCTCGAGGAAGTGTTCCTGCCGAGCGAGGAGCAAATCGAGCGCGCGGCGCGGCTGCTGCTGGCTTACTGAAGCTGCTCGAGCGCCTCGATGTCGCGGAGGTCATGCGGCCTGCCGGCGGCGCGCTTGGATCGAATCAGATCCTCGCGCCCCAGAAACGGAAACCCCTTGCCATCGACTTCGATCACCGCACGGTTCGCCCAAGCATCGGCGAACGTCAATGGCTCGACCGCCGTGAGAATGTCGATCCGAACGGGGTCGATCCCGATCTGAAAAATCGTTCCGGGCGTGCAGAGGTCTTCGCGCGAAAGCTGGTGGAGCGGCGCACCGAACTCCTCGAGCGCTCGCCACACGCGCTCGACGTTGTCGACACGAGGATCGATCCAGATGTCGATGTCCTTCGTCGATCGCGGGTGTCCGTGAGCGGCAACCGCATGCGCTCCAATGATGAGGAAGTCAGCGCCCGCGGCGGACAACGCGTCCAACATCTCGACGAAATTCCGGTTCATCAAACGTCCTGCTCTTCCATGCCCATACGGATTTTGTGATTTCCCAGACCGCCGCGACGCGCTCGCTCTGCGTCATCGAGCGGTCGCGGTCGTCGACAAGCGGCTCCTCGCCGAGCTTGTACTTCCGTACCGTGATGTTCGGGCGCTCCGCCATTTTGTAATTATCGCACTTCTCACGATATTCAGCCTCCACGCTGAATATCTCTTGACTAACATTCAGCCGCGTGGCTGAATGTTGACTCCATGCCGAAGCGGGAATCGAAGGCGCGTCTGGACGCGTACGAGGCGGTCTTCTCAGCGCTCGCGCATCCGGCGCGGCGGCTGGTGCTGCTGGCGGTCTATTTCAACGGCGGATCCATGACCGCCGGAGAGATCGCGGCGATGTTCGCGCATGCGTGGCAGACCACGACCCGGCATCTGCAGGTGCTCGAGGCGGCGGGGCTGCTGAGCGTGGAGAAGCAGGGCCGGATGCGGATGTACCGGATCGAGCGAAAGCGGTTGCAGCTGGTCAGGGACTGGCTCGCTCACTTTTTCAAAGCCCCATAACGAAGGAGAAACGAACATGCCCGAAACGAAGAGTGTCAAAGAAGTGCCGCAGTTCTTCCGCCTCAACATCGAAGTCGGCGAGCTGGAGCCGGCGATCGCGTTCTACACGAAGCTGCTCGACGTCCAGGGGCGGAAGCAGCCCGGCGCGCGCTGCTACTTCAACTGCGGCGCGGTCACGCTGTCGGTGATCGACGTGTCGTCGATGGGCGGCCAGCCGCACCCGGCGGCGAAGGCGCTGTACTTCACCGTGAAAGACCTGGAGTCGGCATTCGAGCGCGCGAAGGAGCTCGGCTGCCTTTCGCGCGAGTCCGTGCACGACGCGCCGGGCGGCGGGATCGTCGTGCGGCCGTGGGGCGAGCGCTCGTTCTACGCGCTGGATCCGTGGAACAACCCGCTCTGCTTCGTCGAAGAGGGCACCGTGTACGCGGGATAGTCAGGGTAGGGAACGGCGCGCCCGGAGACACACCTCAGTCATGAGTTACCTCGGCAACCTCCGTCTCCACTTCTCCGGACGGTTCCAGGCCGACCCCTCGACCGTCAACAACGACCCGGAGCACTTCGACGACGCGACCTTTCAGGCGAACTATCAGCTCCGCGGGCCGGGCGCGACGAACGGGTGGTGGAACCCGCGCGGGACGGGCGCGTGGCGGTTTCTCGACACGTACGTGCGCAGCGTCGTCTATCGCGACGGCACGGCGTGCTTCGATCCGCTCGCCGATCCGGTCGTCGGCATGGCCATCAACGACTCGCTCGATCGGGTGGAGGGAAAGCTCGTCGATCTCGATCCCGAGCAGCAGATGGTCTCGGAGATCTGGGGATTCCAGATTCTCCTCGGGCGCGGCGATGGTTCGAACTCGTTCCGCAGCAACTTCGACGTCGCGGCGTTCTCCGACATCTGGTCCCGCTTTCCCGCGGGCGTGCCCGACTCGCTGTTCGGCGCGGTGTATCAGTCCGTGCTCGAGGTCGTGCACTGGTCGAAGGTCATCGACTCGCGATTCCTCAAGGAGCTCGGGCCGGCGACGCGCCTGAGCATCAAGTTCAACGTCGACGGCATCGACGACGTCCCCAACTCGCCGACGTTCACCCTCGGGCGCGTCGTCGGGACGATCGGTGAGTATCAGGAAGGCGAGCCGCGGCACTTCGTCAACGCGCGCGTGCTTCGGCCGCCCCGCCCCGTTCCCGCGGGCGGCTACGGACCGGCGGTGAATCTCGCGCCGGCGCGCCTCGATGGAACCACGCTCTTCGTCGACCTCGGCAACAGCATGCCCACGAGCAGTCCCGGCGGACCGCTGGCCGACGTCGGTCCGGTGCAGCTCGCGATCCTTCCCGCCGGCTCCCCGCCCGTACTGCTCGGCGCCGTCCCGTATCTCATCGCCGACTGGTACGAAACGCGCGCCGGTATCCATCAGGTGCGGCTCACCGGCGAACAGGCCGCGCTCGCGGAGAACGCGCCGCTCGGACTCGTGCAGACGACGGCGGAGGGCGGCGGCACGGTGACGAACATCGTGATCACCGAGTGTCCCGACGGCGCGATGGTGCGCGCCGACACGTACGTCTTCCGCATCGACGCGAACACGAGCGACACCGCGACGTTCTACGCGACGAAGTTCGGCAAGCCCGTCGCCGCGACGCTGAAACTGAAGTTCGACAACAGCAGCGTCAACAGCCAGGTCACGCAGGGACCGTTGCCCGGACCGAACGCCGGCACGCCGGAATCCGCGCTCACGTTTCCGTCGAGCGTCACGACCAACGCGCAAACCGGCGCCGCGACGATCACGCTGCAGGCCGGAGTGCCACCGAATCCGCGCGGCTACATCGACGGCCAGGTCTACGGCATCGGCTATCACTGGGAGGGGAGCGAAGACGCGGTCTACGGCACGCCGCCGTGCAACATCCTCAACCCGCTGGTCTGGAACCCGTACACGTGGAGCGATCCGCCGACGTGGCTGAACAACGTGCAGCCGATCTTTCAGCAGTACGCCAACCTCTATCCGATCATGAAGCCGATCGTCGACCTCTCCGACTACTCGAGCGTGAAGTCGCGCCTCAATCTGCTCGAGATCGTCTTCAACGTACCGCCCTCCGATCCGAACTACATGCCGGTCACGCGCGATCTCTCCGGGCCCAAACGGAAGATGCTGCAGCAGTGGCTGAAGAATCCGCTCTATCTCTCGATCGGCACGCTCGAGGAGTTGCGCAGCGCGCTGCAGATGGCGATCGAGCTCGAGCACGCGACGATTCCCGCGTACCTCGCGTCGCTCTACTCGATCAAAGACGGCGCAAACACGGAAGTCGCGTCGATCATCCGGAGCATCGTTATCGAGGAGATGCTGCACATGGCGCTCGCGTGCAACATCCTCAACGCCATCGGCGGCCAGCCGCAGATCGCGCGCAAGGGATTCGTGCCGACGTATCCTGGTCCGCTCCCCTCGGGGCTGCGTCCCGGCCTGATCGTGACGCTGGAGAAGTGCTCGATCGAGCACATCCGCGACGTGTTCATGTCGATCGAGGAGCCGGAGACGACGATCGATCCCATCGCCCGGCACGGCGAGACCATCGGCTGGTTCTACGACGAGATCGATCGCGCCATCGATACGCTGAACGCGCAGGGGAACATCTTCACCGGCGATCCGTCGCGGCAGCTTCGCGGCTGGCCGTCGCGCGGCCATCTCTTCGCCGTCACCGACGCCGCGACCGCGCACGCCGCCATCCAGGAGATCGTGGACCAGGGCGAGGGCGCGTCGCCGATCGATCCCGACGACGAGCAGCACGAGCTCGCGCACTTTTACAAATACGCCGAGATCGTGAACGGCCACAAACTCGTCCGCCATCCCGACGGCTACTCCTACACCGGCGACCCCATCCCCTTCGATCCCGCCGGCGTCTGGCCGATGATGAAGAACCCCTCCACCGCCGCCCTGCCGCCCGGCCTCGCGCGCCTCCGCTCCGACCTGTTCAATCGCACGTACCAGGACCTGCTGAACTCACTGCATCGCGTGTTCAACGGGCATCCCGAGGACCTCGACGCCGCAATCGGCGTCATGTACTCGCTCGACCTCGCCGCACGCCAGTTGATGGAGACGCCGAACGGATTGCCGGGAGAGGAGACCGCCGGTCCGTCGTTCGAACAGCCGTAGAATGATTTCTCGCGCCGCACCCGTCTAACCGGGTGCATGAAGAACCGGATCCTCGCCTGCGTCGCGCTCATTTCCATCACGGTCTCGGTGCACGCGCAGCCAGCGCGCAGGAAGTATCTCGTCGCAACGGAGAGGACCTTTCGCGAGGAATTGCTCGGCGGGAGGGACCACGTCCGCTTTGCCGGCGTCGATGGGTACGCCGTCGACCTCTCGGATCAGGAAGCGAAGGCGCTCGCGGCGACGAGCGGAGTTCGGTACGTCGAACCGGATGTCGAGCGTTTCGTCTCGGCAATTCTCCCGGCAAGGCCCTCGGCGCGCCTCGACGTCGCGCAGATGACTCCCTGGGGCGTCGTCAGCGTCAACGCGCCATCGGTCTGGTCCCTCACGCGCGGCGAAGGCGTCCGCATCGGAATCATCGACACCGGAATCGATCTCCGGCATCCCGATCTGCAGGCGGCATATCGCGGCGGGTATGACTTCGTGCACAACGACACCGTTCCGGAAGAGGAGGCCGAGGGGCACGGCTTCGCACATGGCACGCGCATGGCCGGCATCATCGCCGCGTCGGACAACGGCTTCGGTCTCGTCGGCGTGGCTCCCGGCGTCTCGCTCTATGCGCTGAAGATCTTCCCGAAGACGGGCGGGGCCCTGACCTCGAACGTGATCCGCGCCATCGACTGGGCGATCGCGCAGCGGCTCGACATCGTGAGCTGCTCGTTCGGAGGCGAGACGCCGTCGAAGCTCGAGGAGGAGGCGTACAACCGCGCGCGGCGCGCGAACGTGCTCGTCATCGCGGCGGTCGGCAACGACGCGTCGTGGGTTCGCTATCCCGCCACGTACAAGTCCGTCGTCGGCGTGGGAGCGATCGATCGCACGCGCCGCATCGCGTCGTTTTCGAACACCGGTGCCGAAGTCGATTTCGTCGCGCCAGGCGTCGATCTCGTGTCGACGATGGTCTCGGGCAGGGGCCGCATCGGCAGCATCACCCTCGACGATGGGACGTCGTTCACGGCTCATCCATTCGAATACTCGAAATCGGGCGGGGCCGCGGGCACGCCCGTCGATTGCGTCGATGGCAACTATGTCGATTTCCCTGCCGCCGCCGCGCACAACGTCGCCTTCGTTCTCCGCGGAGGAATCGCGATTCCGGAAAAGGCGAAGAACGCCGTAGCCGCGCAGGCCGCCGCTCTCGTCGTGATCAACTCTTCGGTGGATGACATGCCGATGCGCGCGTCGCTCGGGGCCGACGACCCGATCTGGCCGATGGCCGTCAGCGTCTCCTGGCAAACAGGCCAGGTCCTTCTCGCGCGCCGAGCGAACGTGCTCGTCGACTCCTACGTGACCGATTACGACGCCTCCGACGGCGCGTCGCTGTCCGCACCGCACGTCGCGGCGATCGCCGCACTCGTCCGCGCGTTGCGTCCCGACCTCACCGCGGACGAAATCGTCGCGCTCCTCGCATCCACCGCGACGGACCTCGGCGCCGCCGGCCGCGATCCCGTGTACGGCTACGGTCTCGTCGACGCATACGCCGCAGCGGCAGCGGCGGTGCCCGAGAGGATGCCGGCGAACAAGCGGAGGAGAAGCGTCGGGCGCTAGAGGTTCAGCGAAAGCTTTCCACGAGCATGAGGTCGAACACGGACGAATCGACTCGGGGATAGAGGATCGTCCGGCCGTCGGGCGACACGGTAGGGCAGCATTCCGAGAGGCCGACGTTGCCGAGGGTCGAGGCGATGGTTGTCGATTTGCGGGAGGCGAAATCGTAGAACCGGAGCCGTACGTCACTCGCCGGCCGGTCTGCGTAGTAGATACCGCGCGTTGTCACATCGAAGGCAAAGCCGAGAATATCCTCCAGAAACCTGACCGGAGTGCCGCCCGAAACCGGTTGACGCCACAGAGTGGTGTCAGCCGGATCGACGCGCTTGAAAAAAAACGATGCGCCGTCGGACGACTCCTCGCCGTACCAGCCGCCGCCATGCGTGACCTGAATCGGACTGCCGCCTGTGGGCGGCATCTTCCAGAGCTCATAGCCGGTGCCCGTGTGTTTCGAGCAGAAATACAGCGCCTTTCCATCGTGTGAAAACGCGGGACAGTGATCGAAGTCGCGATTTGCCGTCAGACGGCGAGGCTTGCCGCCCGAAGCGGGAACCGCGTAGAGATTGAAATCGCCTTCGCGATCGGAGGCGAAGACGATGGTCCGGCCATCCGGCGACCAGTGAGGCGCGCCGGTGCCGCCGGGTCCGCGCATCGACGTGAGCTGCACCGCATTGCCGCCGTCGGGATCAGCTAACCAGATCTCCCAGTCCCCCGAGCGTGTCGAAGTGAAAGCCACGCGGCGGCCGTCGGGCGAAAACCGGGGATGCGTATCGTCGCGCGTGGAGGAGACGGCGATGGACGGCAGCGACGTTGCGGGCGCGCCCGCCGACGGTGTGTCGACGCGCCAGATGTTCGTGTCCTGAAAAATGCGGGCGTAGACCAGTCGCGACGGTTTTCCCGGTTGCGGGCGGGAAACCGTGGCCATGAATGCGTCCTGCCCGATAAACGGCACTCGTCGCGGTTCGAGATCGCCGTCGATGGCCACCTTCCAGAGCGCGTTGCGGGCCGAGAAGAGCACTTCTTCGCTGTCGGGCAGCCACACCGGATAGTCGGCGCGCAACGTCGCCTCCGTCACTCGTTTCGGCTCGCCTCGGGCCGTGACGTTCTCTCCGAGGGCCATGAGGTGCAGCTCGCCCTTGTCCCACGATGCGCTGCGCAGGAACACCAGCCAGCGTCCGTCAGGCGAGATCGCGGGACTGGTATCGGCAAGAGCCGGCGCGCGCGGCGTCGTCAGCTGCCGCTTTTCTCCGCTCTCGACAGATACCACGAACAACGCCTCGGGCTTTCCCGCGCCGGTCGAATCGGTCACGACGAGGCAGGTACTGTCCGGACACCAGGTGAGGAATGCAGGATGCGGAGAGAGTGCGCTCGAGCTCACGTCCGCAAGCTTTCGTTCGGGACCACCGGTCGGCGGGATCAGGCGAAGCTCGCGCGTGACCGGCGCCATCAGCGGATTGCCCCCGGAATTGCTGAGAAACGCGATGAGACGGCCGTCGGGCGACCAGACCGGGTTGGTGTCGCTGCGTGGATCGGTCGTGAGGCGAAGCGGAGCGCCGGAGCCGATCAATTGAACGTACACGTCGGTGTTGTCCCGCGCCGGTCCGTCCCACATGAACGTCACATAGTTCCCATCAGGGGAGAGCGACGGATGGCTCTCCGCGCCGGAGAATGTCGTCAACGCGATGGCGTCGAGTGGCTCGCTGTCCGCACGCCGTTCAATGCGTCGCCACACGAACCAGGCCGCGATGACGAGAAGAGGCAGTACGGCAAGCCACAACCAGCGGCTTCTCGCGCGTTTCGCACCGGGACGCACATTCGCCGTTCCCGAGCGAAGCTCCGCGTGGAGGTCGGCAAGCGCGATCTCCAGATCCTTCATCGTCTGGTAGCGGCGATCGAGATCCTTGCGCAGGCAGCGAAGGATGATCCGTTCCAGCTCGGCCGGAATCGATGGCGCGATCTCGCTCGGTGCGACGGGGTCGTCGTGAAGGATCTTCGCCAGGATTCCCAGCTGGGAGTCCGCGCGGAACGGGCGGCGTCCGGTGACCATTTCGTACAGCACCGCGCCGAAGCTGAAGATGTCGGTCCGCGCGTCGACTCTCCGCCCCTCGGCCTGTTCCGGCGACATGTAGGAGGTCGTTCCGATCAGCATCCCTTCTTCGGTGAGGGATTTTGCAATCGTGTCGGCGTCAGGCGCCACCACACGGGGCGTGCTGAGTTTTGCCAGGCCGAAGTCGAGGATCCGGACACGGCCGTCTTCCGAGACCATGAGGTTGGACGGCTTGACGTCGCGATGGACGATGCCGGCATCGTGTGCTCGCGCGAGGCCGTTCGCGATTTGCACGGCGTGCTGGAGAACGAGCTCCGGCCGCATGCCGGCGGCGGGGATCAACTCCGCCAGCGTCCGGCCTTCGACGTGCTCCATGACGATGAAATCGACGCCATCGTCGGAGCGGACGTCATGAATGGTGACGATGTTCGGATGATTCAGCGCGCTCGCTGCCCGGGCCTCACGAACGAAACGCTCCTTCCGATCGCGATCGCCCATCGCGTCGGCCGGCAGAACTTTGATCGCGACGACGCGGTTGAGGTGAAGGTCGAGCGCCCGGTAAACCACGCCCATCCCGCCCTGCCCGAGCTTCGATTCGATCCGGTAGTGATCGAGCGTTCGGCCAATCATTTCCCGAGCATTGTCCACTGAGGAATCGATCGTACCCCGATCCGGTACTCAGGCCGCATCGAACGCCTGAGCGTCAGACCTTCGAACCTTCGGAGGTGCTTCGCGAACCTACCGCGGCACAGCGAATGTCTGGCCGTCAGATATTCGCGGCTCCGGCGATGCTGCGAATGTCTGACGCTCAGATATTCGTGACTCGCGGCGAGCCTTGAATGCCGTCCGTGTGGTATCGAATATCTGAGCGTCAGACATTCGACCCTTCGAAAGTGCTTCGCGAACGTCCGGCGTCACACCGAATATCTGGCCGTCAGACGTTCGAAGCTCCGGCGATCCTGCGAACGTCTGGCGCTCAGACATTCGCGAGTCACGGCGAGCCGTGAATGACCTCCGCTTCGCACCGAACGTCTGAGCGTCAGATATTCGAACCTGCGGAAGTGCTTCGCGAACGTCCGGCGTCACACCGAATATCTGGCCGTCAGACGTTCGAGGCTCCGGTGATGCTGCGAACGACTGCCGCGCAGACTTCAACATCGCCGAATCTGTCATTCGAGGCTCCCGCGATAGTCGGAACGTCTGACGCTCAGACATGCACGAGGATCCGACGGCCGTTCGTGGGAATCAACGGCTCCTTACGGTGGTATGCTTTGGTAAGAAGGCGCGACATGCCTGTCTCGACCATCACCAGCAAAGGTCAAACGACCGTACCGAAGGAAGTCCGCGACGTGCTCGACATCGGCCCCGGCGATCGGCTGACGTGGGAAGTCCGCGGCGGCAGAGTCACCATCACCACCGAGCGGCCGGCGCTCTATCGCTGGAAAGGCGTCATCAGGCACGGCCCCGCCGACGCGGTCGAAGCCGTCGCCCGGGCGCGGAAGACCAGAGGACGCATCTGACGTGCGCAGAGTCGTCATCGATGCAAACGTCATCGTCTCGTTCTTCGTCGATCGCCATGCGAAGCAGCGCGACGCCGCCGACGCCCTGCTCCAGAAAGCGGAAGAGGGCGAGATCGCCGCGATCCTCCCGCAGTTCGTCGTCTTCGAAGTGACGGACGTCCTGCAGAGCCAATACAGCTTCGGTGGCCGGCGCCTGGCCGAGATGATCCGCGACGTCGTCCACTTCCCCGGCGTCCGCGTCATCGACGACTGCCCCTGGAAACGAATCATGGAGCTCTGGCCCGATCCATTCCCTTTCACTCGCCGATGCCGCGATCGCCGCCGTCGCCATGGCGAACCGATACGACGCCGTCGCCACCTTCGACCGCAAGCTCGCAAAGCGCGCGCAGGATCTCGGCGTCTCCGCTTACTGGTGATGCGCTCTCACGCACCCCTGCCGCCGGCGTGTTCCATGCTTGTAACGCTGTAATAGCGCCACTTCCGCCTCTGAGCCACACTCGCCCCGCATGCCCGTCATGGGAGCGGCCGAATCAATCTCATTCGCGGGAAATCCGAACGTGGATACGTGCCTTTTCAGCGAGAGCGGATGCGCTTCCGAGAGAAAAGCCCCGGATACGTTAGAACGCCGGCCTGTTACGCCGGAGGTCGGGGGTTCGAGCCCCGTTCACGAACCGTTACTGGAGCCGCCCGCGAGGCGGTTCAGGTCCCGTCCACGGGAGGGTGGTCCGCGGCGCGAATCCTTTTTCCGCCATCTCCGAGCGGGCCGTCTCCAGCCGTTGGGAGTACACCGGGAACTGGCCGCGCCCGCGCGGTTGCCAGTAGCCGCCGACGACGGTCGAGCAGTCAACGGTGAACAGGCAGCCGCCTCCGCTTGCCGCGGCATAGCTCAGTTGGAAGTCTTCGCGCGTGGAGAACCACGGCATTGCGTCCGGCATCGCCAGCGAGTAGAGCGCACCGACGAAGCGATACTCGTCGTCCGAATACGGCAGCAGGTGCAGATCGTCTTCAGCACCCGCACCTTTGTGCCGCGGCATACCGAAGATGACGTTTGCACCGTAGCTGTCGCGCAGATGGCGCGCGTGCGTCATCGTCGCGAGCGTCTCGAAGCGCCAGTCATACAACCCCCCCAGGAAGGCAACACCGACAGTACGCAGACCACTGGCAGCGCCGCCGAGGAGCGCGCGGTCGTGCGCGTCGAGGCGCTTGCGCATGTTCTGCTTCGGTCCGGAGCCGTGGTACGCCTCATACGTCGGCCCGTGATACGTCTCCTGCCAGACGATCGTGAACGTCACGCCTGCGTCAGCGATCTGGGTGTAATGCTCCGGCGCCTCGAGCGGGAGAATGTTGATCCCGACCTGGCGCGCGCCGGCGTTCTTCGCGGCGCGAACAGCCCTGGCAACGTTCTGTGGGTTCAGCAGGTCGATGTCGGTCGCCGCCACGAGCTCCACATCCTCATAGCCCCAGGACCGCAGGACCTCGACATTCTTCTCGATCTCGTCTTCCGTGAGCGCGTGGATCTCCTTCAGATCGAGCGCCCCTTTCCGCCAGCCGCAGTATTTGCATTGATCGGCGCAACCCTTCGTTTGCACCTTGCCGTTCGAGATGTAGAGCGGCGGCATCAGAAAGAGTCGTTCCTGCCACTGCATGTGACGGCGCATCGCCGCGACTGTGCAGACACGCTCGATCGTCGCCGGATTGGCCGCCCCGCGGATCAGCCCAGCGAGGTCTTCGAGGGTCAGACTGCTCTTGCGGAGGATGCCCTCAATCTCATCCGCCGGCGGGAGGGGGCCTTCGAGCAACGCATGAATCGCATCCGGACGAAAGACGTCACTGAACATGGCCGGTCCTCACTTTTCTGGCTTTGAAGAGCAGAACGGCAGGATCGCCGTCCTTCGTTCCCCACTGAGAACATGTCTCCAGCATTTTCGTGGTAACTCGCGGCTCTTCCTCGGCTTCGATGACGAGCCCGGCGGCGGTAATCGCGGCGCGGTAGAACGCGGCGGGGTGGGACCAGACCGTCCACGTCAGTACTTCGCCGTCGCTGCGGACGTATCGCTCCTCGAAAGGCTGACTGAAGCCGGCGGGCTTTGCGTATACCGGCTTGTGCATCACCCAATTCCGAGCCCCGCTGCGTGACGCGCTGCCGGGCGCATACAACGACGGATGGGTCACCGCGATGATGACCACTCCCTCATGTCGCACAATGCGTGCAGCCTCGCGAAGGATACGGCGTTCGATGCTCGGTCGCTCCAAACCCAACACGCCGACCGCAAAGACCACATCGAACGCGTTTGAGCGATAGCCCATGCACCGCGCGTTCATCATCGCGATGCGACCCGGCTTGCTCTCAAACACGCTTTGCGGGTCGACCTCACAGCCGAAGGCACGCGCGCCTGCGTCTTCGAGTCGTCGTGTGAACCATCCGGAGCCGCATCCCAGCTCCGCGACGCGCAAATCACGAATTTCGCCAACGAGCCGCAAGGCAGGAGCACGGCTCACCATATCGCCCATGACCGTCGCATCAGTGCGCGTCCAGAACGAAGTCATCGCGCCGAATCAAAGATAAAACGCCGCTATGACAATTCCCCCTACGTTAAACCAGCAGAGTCCTCACGACACACGCCCGCCTTGCGTTTCGACGGCGGCCTACCGCGATGGGTTCAACCGCGGTACATCCCCCTCACCCACTCCGCGTCCTGAACGGACAGCGCCTCCCCCGCGCTCGCGGCGGCGGCAACCTGTCGCGGATTGCGCTGCCCCAGCAGCACGCATGCGGTCGGGTTGCCCGTGAGCAGCGCGCCGGTGACGGCGTGCAGCACCGGCTCGGGGTGGGCGGCGAAGCGGCGGCGCATTTCGGCGGCGGCGTGTTTGTAGCGCGCGATGGCGGCGGGGTCGCGGAAGTCGTCGACGTTGCTGCGGAAGTCGCCCTCGCCGTAGTCGGTCGGCGCGTCATATTTGCCAAGCAACAGGCCGTGTTTGAGCGGGGAGAAAAAGGCGACGCCGAGATCGTGCGCGTCGACCCACGCTTTGAGGCCGCTCGACTCGTAGTCGTCGTCGACGACGTTGCGGTACGGCTGCACGACGTCGGGATCGACGCGGGCGATGTATCGCATGATCTTCGACGCGTCCCAGTCGGAGAGTCCGATGAAGCGAACCTTTCCCTCGTCGCGCAGGCGGTGCATGACCTCCAGCACCTCGTCGAAGCGCTCGCCGAAATCGCAATGGTGAAAGTAGTAGAGGTCGATCACGTCGGTGCGCATGTTGCGCAGCGAGCGCTCGGCCTGCTCGCGCATGAAGCGCGGGTCGTAGAACGCGTTCGTCGGACCGGTGATCCACCCGACCTTCGTCGCGAGAAAAATCTCGCCGCGCGGCACGTCATCCCACACCTGGCCGATCAGCGTCTCCGCGTGTCCGTCGCCATACGCGTCGGCGGTGTCCCAGTGCGTGATGCCGGCGCGGTACGCGGCGACGAGCGCTTCCTTCGCCTGCGTGTCGTCGTGATTCTTCCAGCCGACCGAGACGCCGCTGTCGGTGACGCGCGGACCGCCGTGACCCCACGTGCCGAGGCTGATGGCGGGGACGTGGACATTGGTGCGGCCGAGACGGATCGTGCGCATGGACGCGGATATTATCGAAACGATGAATTGCGTTCTCTGCGACGACCTCCCTTCCACCGGCGACGTCGTGTACGAAGATGCGCACGCGTCCGTCGTGCTGCACGCCGACTGGTCGGTCCCCGGCCACGCGATGATCGTCGCGAAGAGCCACGAGGAGAATGTCGCGGAGCTCGAGGACTGGCTGCACTTCGCCCGCGTGTGGCAGCGAACGGAGCGCGTCCTGCTCGCGCTCACCGGCGCGGAGCGGGCGATCGCGATGAAGCTCGGCATCCTCACGCCGCATCTGCACGTACACCTCTACCCCGTCGGCGCGCAAGCGACGCGCGAAGAGGTATTTGCGGCGATCGACGGCAGGACGCGGGTGCCGCGCGACGAGGGGTTCGTCGAGCGTCTGAAAACTGCGCTCTTGACAGCGCACGGCGACTGAATGAGCATTCATTCGCCTATGGCCCGCACCGGAACCACCACCGAGCCCGAGACCTTTCGCGGAACCTCCAAGCGCGAGCGCATCCTCCGCGCCGCCGTCGATGTTTTTGCCGAGCACGGCTACTTCAACGCCAAAGTCGCGCAGATCGCGAAGGCGGCCGGAGTCGCCGACGGCACGATCTATCTCTATTTCGACGGCAAGGAAGATCTGCTGATCACGATCTTCCGCGAGCACATGCGCAACTACCTGCAGTCGCTGGAGCGGCTGATGGCGAACGTGAATCGCGCCGAGGAGCGGCTGCGCATCGCCGTGCGCCACCACCTCGAGGCCCTCGGCCGCGACCGCCCGCTCGCCGTCGTCGCGCAGGTCGAGCTGCGCCACAGCCTCAAGTTCATGAGCCTCCTCTCGCACCAGGAGGTCGCGGACTATCTCAACATCATCCGCAAGATCGTGGAGAGCGGGCAGCAGGAGGGCGTGTTCCGCCGCACCGTGCATCCGCAGCTCGTGGCGAAGGCGGTGTTCGGCGTGCTCGACGAGATGGTGACGTCGTGGATGCTCTCCGAGAAGGACTACGACCTCGGCGCGCACGCCGATGAAGTGGCCGATCTGATTCTCACCGGACTGTTGTGACGCCGCTCTCGCGCCGCGACGTCGCGTTCATCGCGCTCTGCATCGTCCTCGCGGCGCTCTCGATTTTCATCATCGTCCGTCACTACCACGCCGCCTTCCCCGAGGCGTCGATCGATTTCAAATACGATCGCAACACCTCGGGCGAGATCGCCGTGCGGCTCGTCGCGACGCAGCGCTTCGATGTGCGCGACACGAAGCACGCCTCGCGCTTCGACTCCGACGACACCGCGCAGATTTTTCTCGAGCGCTCCCTCGGGCTCGAGCGCGCCAATCGCGTGATGCGCGATCAGGTGCGCATCTGGTACTGGCATCATCGCTGGTTCCGCCCGCTCGTCGAGGAAGAGGTCAGCGTCGACGTCGCGCCGACCGGCGAGATCGTCGGCTTCACGCATCGCATTCCGGAAGAGCGCGCGCTGCCCGATCGCGGCGCGCGGCCGCCGGTCGAGTTCCTGCGGCAGATCGGCGCGCATCCCGAGACGCTGCAGCTGATCTCGACCAGCGAGCGCCGGCTGCCGAAGCGCGTGCAGCGGATCTACACGTGGGACTCGAAGTCGATCCGTCCCGCGGGCGCGCCGTACCGGCACATCGTCACTGTCGACGGCGATCTCGTCACCGGCTACTCGCAGCGGCTGAAGGTGCCGGACGCGTGGCTGCGCTCGTATCGCGAGCTGCGCTCGAAAAACGTCGCCGCCGGCTCGGTCGATCTCATCTTCAACGCCATCACCATCATCGCCGCGCTGGCGATCTTCATCGCGCGGATGCGGCGCGGCGATCTGCACCTCCGTTTCCTCCTCGCCGTGGGAGGCGCGTGCATCCTGCTCGTCGGCGGCGTCGCGCTGAACTCGATGCCGGCGCAGTTCGCGTACTACGACACGACGACGTCGTACTCCGCCTTCCTCGCGCAGCTCGGCGTCGGCGCCGTCGTCGAGTGTCTCGGCACGGCGATGCTGCTGATCATCATCTGCGGCGCAGGCGAGGTGTTGTATCGCGAGCGCTTCCCGCGTCAGCTCGCGATGCCGAGGCTCTGGAGCCGCCGCTCGCTCGGCTCGCGGCGCGTCTTCCTCTCGCTGATCCTCGGCTACGCGCTGGTGCCGCTCTTCATCGCCTACCAGGTCGTGTTCTATCTGACGGCGCGCAAATTCGGCGCGTGGTCGCCGGCGGAAGTGCCGTACGACGAGATGCTGAACAGCTGGTTCCCGTGGGTGACGGTGCTGTTCGCCGGATTTTTCCCCGCGCTCTCCGAGGAGTTTCTGTCGCGCGCGTTCTCCATCCCGTTTTTCGAGCGCGTCTTCCGCTCGCGCCTCGCCGCGATCGTACTCGCCGGCTTCATCTGGGGCTTCGGACACTCGACCTATCCGAATCAGCCGTTCTACATCCGCGGACTCGAAGTCGGAATCGTCGGCGTCGTCGCGGGACTGCTGATGTTCCGCTTCGGACTGCTGCCGCTGCTCATCTGGCACTACACCGTCGACGCCGTGTACACCGCGACGCTGCTCTTCGCGTCGGGCAACACCTACTACATCGCCTCCGCCGCCGCGGCGAGTCTCATCTTCGCCGTGCCGCTCGTCGCCGCGGTGGTGCTCTACGTGCGCAACCGCGGCTTCGTCCCGGACGACGACCTGTCGAACGCCACGCTCCCCGTCTCGCCGCCGCCCGACCCGCCCGCGACCGCCGCCGTCGCCGCGGAGCTCCCGCCGGCGATGCGCGTCACGCGAACGCGCGCTCTCGCCTGCGTCGCCGCGCTCGCGATCGCGATCGCCGCGGTCGCGCTGCAGCCGCCGGCGCCGGATGACGCGATCGACTACCGGATCACGAAGGAGCGCGCGAAGGAGATCGCGCGTGCGCATGTTGGAGGGCGGCCGTCCCGGCCGCCAGTGGCGGGCGAGACGCCCGCCCTCCACGTCATCGCCGCCCCCGTCGAGGGATTCCGCTCGTGGGATGCCGGCTCGTCGCGCGAAGACGGCGGCGCGCCGGGCGGCTTCGACTCGATCGCAGCGACGTATCTCGTGCGCAACGGCGTCAGCATCCGCCAGCTCATCGACATTTTCCGCACGCGCGTCGAAGCCGCGACGTGGACGGTGCGCTTCTTCACGCCGATGAAGAAGGAAGAGATCTTCGTCGAAGTCGATCCGCGCACGTCGCGCGCGATCGGGTACCACAAGTATCAGGACGAGCGGAACGGCGGAGCGCAGCTCGCGCAGCCGGCGGCGCTCGAGATCGCACGCAAAGAATTCGCGCGTTACGGCATCGACGTCAACGCGTTCGACGTGAAGGAAGCGCTCAGCTTCCAGCAGCCGAACCGGCGCGACTGGCTGTTCCACTTCGAGGAGCGCGCGCCGATCGCCGCGCAGGCGCACCGGCGCGTGAGCGTTCGCGTCGCCGGCGCCGAGGTCACGCAGTTCAACAAAACCATCCGCGTGCCGGAGAGCGTGTATCGCGAAGCGAGCACGCAGACGCTGCTCAACATCGCCTTCGCGACGATGAAGGTCATCGGAGTCATCGCGCTCCTCGGCCTCGTCATCGGCGGCATCATCCTCGCCGCGCGCGTGCGCGGCTTCCCGTGGCGGCGCCCGCTGCGCTGGACGCTCATCGCGGCGATCCTCCCGATCGCGACGAATCTCTCGCGCTATGAGCTGAGCCTCTTCGCGTACAGCACGAGCGTGTCGTGGGAAACGTTCCGCGTGCGGCTCATCACGCAATTCGTGAGCGACGTCGGCCTGCAGCTCGGCGTGCTCTTTCTCGCGCTGGCCGGGCTCGAAGCCTCGCTGCCGTTCGCGCTCAGCCTCCTCACGCGCGAAGGGCGCGCGCGCTTCGGACGCGGCGCCGCCGTCGCGGCGGTGACCGCGATCTCACTCGCCGCGATCGTGAGCGTCGCGCTGCAGTGGATCGAAGTCGTCTGGCCGGGCGCCGCGACGATCTCGCTCTCCGTCCCCGAACAGGTTTCGACGCCGCTGCCCGCGCTCACCGAGGCCGCGCAGGCGCTGTTCCTCGCCGTCGCCGTCTCCGCCGCGGTCGCGCTCTACGCGTACGCCGTGCGCAAACGCATCGCGCTGATCACGACCGTCGCGCTGTTCTTCGCGATGATCGACCCTTCCGCGAGCGCCGCGCAGGCGCCGCTGATGCTCGCGCGCGCGCTCGCACTCGCCGCCGCGGCGTGGCTCGTCGCGCGCTATGTGCTCGCCGCGAACCCGCTCGCGTGGCCGCTGACGCTGTTCGTCGCGATGACGCTGCAGGCCGCGGCGATGCTGCTGCAGAACCACCGGCCCGACCTGCTCGCGAACGGTGTCGCGCTGATCGCAATCGCGATTGCCGCTGTCGTCTGGCTTGTCATCCCGAGCGTGAGCGAGGGACCCGGGCCGGGCGGGGCGGCCATACTCGCGCCACCCACACAGGTCCCTCGCGACGCTCGGGATGACATGCATGCCTGAGTCGCGCAAATCGCGTCTGCTGCGGTGGAAGTTCAACCTCTTCCCCGCCTACCGCGGCTCCGGCGCGCGCGTGACATACATCGCCGGCGACTTCCGCGAGGTCCGCGTGAAGCTGCCGCTGTCGTGGCGCACGCGCAACTACGTCGGCACGATCTTCGGCGGCTCGATCTACGCCTCCATCGATCCGATGTACATGATCATGCTCATCCACCTCCTCGGCCGCGACTACGTCGTCTGGGACAAGGCCGCGACGATCCGTTTTCGCAAGCCGGGACGCTCCACGCTCTTCGCCACGTTCCGCCTCGACGACGCGGAGCTCGAGGCGGTCCGCGCCGCCGCCGCGAGCGGCAACCCGATCGACCGCACGTACACCATCGATCTCGTCGACAGCGAGGGCACCGTGCACGCGTCCGTCGAGAAGGTGATCTACATCCGGCTGGCGCCGCGGTAAGCCGTTGTATCGTTCGCGCGTGCACGATTTCCGCGACTTTGAAAAACTGAAAGAGCTGGCGCTCGACTTCGACCGCTTCGTCGAAGCGCACGACGCCGCGTTGTTCCAGCGTTTCGACGCTTACCGCCTCGCCGTGCAGAACGGCACCCCAAACGGCGGCCTCTCCACGCCCGACGAGTCGGCGCTGCTGATCGCCGTCGCGCGCGAGCTCGGGATGTTCCTCGCGCAATTGTTCGACATCGGCACGCCGGTCGAAGTGCTCAAACAGCGCGCGCTGCGCGACGCCGAAGTCGCGCGCTTCAAGAAGGACTTCGTCATCAAGCGCGTCGCGAAATGGAGGGCGGACGTCCCGTCCGCCCAGGCGGGCGGGACGCCCGCCCTCCTGGGCGATGACGATCCCGAGCTCGAGCTCGCGATCCTGGCGAACGCGCTGCTCGACCAGCTGCGCGACGCTCCGACCGACGAGGTTCGCGCGCGGGCCGACGAGCTCGCGCAATGGTGCGCGGCGCGATGGAAGGAAGGGCGCTTCGAGGGCTGGACCTCGTTCCGCCTCCCGCAGCCGCTCGTGTTCGATCGCCTCGTGCCGACCGAGCCGGTCGACGAGCTGCGCTTTGGCGGCGACCACCATCACTTTCGCCGCCGCGACGGATTCGCGCTCACCGATCCGCGCATGACGCCGCGCGAGATCACCGACGAGTCGCATTACTGCATCTATTGCCACGAGCGGAAGAAAGACTCCTGCTCGCGCGGCTTCCCGCAGCCGAACAACACGTACAAGCCGAACCCCCTCGGCATGGCGCTCGAGGGCTGTCCGCTCGACGAGCGCATCGGTGAGATGAACCTGCTGCGCGCCGGCGGCGACGCCATCGCCGGCCTCGCCATCGTCATGATCGACAACCCGATGGCGCCCGGCACCGGCCACCGCATCTGCAACGACTGCATGCGCGCCTGCATCTTCCAGAAGCAGGACCCGGTCAACATCCCGCAGATCGAGACGGGGATGCTCACCGACGTGCTGTTCCTGCCGTGGGGGTTCGAGATCTACGCGCTCCTCACGCGCTGGAACCCGCTCAACGCGCGCCGTCCGGTCGCGCTGCCGTACAACGGCAAAAACGTGCTCGTCGTCGGCCTCGGCCCCGCCGGCTACACGCTCGCGCATTACCTCGCGAACGAAGGCTTCGGCGTCGTGGCGATCGACGGACTGAAGATCGAGCCGCTGGATGACAGCTCTCAGTTCGCAGCTCGCAGCTCGCAGCCTGAGAGCCGAGAGCTGAGAGCTGAGAGCTTTGATTTCCATAAACCCATCCCCGACGCGCGCACGCTGTGGGACCCGCTCGACGACCGCATCCTCGCCGGCTTCGGCGGCGTGTCGGAGTACGGCATCACCGTGCGGTGGGACAAGAACTTCCTGAAGGTCATCCGCATCGCGCTCGAGCGCCGCGACAACCTCCGCGTCTACGGCGGAGTGCGATTCGGCGGGACGATCACGATCGAGGAAGCGTTCGACGAGCTCGGCTTCGATCACATCGCCATCGCCGCCGGCGCGGGCACGCCGACGATCGTGCGGATGCAGAACAACCTCGTGCGCGGCATGCGCCAGGCGTCCGACTTCCTGATGGCGCTGCAGCTCACCGGCGCGTACAAGAAAAACTCGCTGGCGAACCTGCAGGTGCGTCTGCCGGCGGTCGTCATCGGCGGCGGCCTCACCGCGATCGACACCGCGACCGAGCTGTTCGCGTATTACCCCGCGCAGGTGGAGAAGACGCTCGAGCGCTACGAGGCGATGTGCGCGGAGCTCGGCGAGGAGCGCGTGCGCACCGGATATGACGCCGAGGAGCTGAGCATTCTCGACGAGCTCCTCGGGCATGGACGCGCGATCCGGCGCGAGCGGGAGCGCGCGGCAGCCGCGGGCGAGCAGCCGGACTTCATCCCGCTCGTCCGCTCGTGGGGCGGAGTCACGCTCGCGTATCGCAAGTCGCTGGTCGACTCGCCCGCGTATCGCCTCAACTACGAAGAGATCGCGAAAGCATTCGAGGAAGGCATCGCCTACGCGGAGATGCTCTCGCCGGTCGAAGCGCTTTCGGACGAGTACGGCCACGTGAAGGCGCTGCTGTTCGAGAAACAGATCGTCGAGGACGGGCGGTGGAAGGACTCCGGCGAGATCGTCGAGCTGCCCGCGCGCTCGGTGATGATCGCCGCCGGCACCGCGCCGAACGTCATCTACGAAAAAGAGCATCCCAACACGTTCAAGCTCGACAAGTGGAAGCAGTTCTTCCAGTCGTACGGACTCGGCGCCGGTCTCGAGCTCATCGAAGACGACGAAGCGGCGCGCGACCGCGGCTTCTTCACGTCCTACCAGCATCCGTCGCGGCGCGAGAAGCTGATCACGTTCTACGGCGACAACCATCCGAAGTACGCCGGCAACGTCGTGAAGGCGATGGCGTCGGCGAAGGACGGCTATCCGAAGGTCGCCGCGATTTTCGCGGACGAGCTGCTGCGCATGGATCGCTCCGCCGAGGCGCAGGCGGCACGCGACGCACGCTGGCGGGAGCTCGTCGCCGTGCTCGACGACGGTCTCGTCGCGCGCGTGCACGAAGTCAATCGCCTCACGCCGACGATCGTCGAAGTCGTCGTCCGCGCACCGTTCGGCGCGCGACGCTTCCATCCCGGCCAGTTCTTCCGCCTCCAGAATTTCGAGACGTACGCACCGATGCTCGACGGAACTCGCCTGGCGATGGAAGGGATCGCGCTCACCGGCGCATCCGCCGATCCCGACAGCGGACTGTTGTCCGTCATCGTGCTGGAGATGGGCGGCTCATCGCGGCTCTGCGCGCTGCTGAAACCCGGCGAGCCGGTCGTGCTGATGGGACCCACCGGCGCGCCGACCGAGATCCCGCGCAACGAGACCGTGCTCCTCGCCGGCGGAGGTCTCGGCAACGCGGTGCTGTTCTCCATCGCGCGCGCGCTCAGGGACAACGGATGCCGCGTCGTCTACTTCGCCGGCTACAAGAAAGCGCAGGACGTGTTCAAGCGCGACGAGATCGAAGCCGGCACGCATCAGGTCATCTGGTCCGTCGACGCCGGCGACCCGATCGAGCCGCGCCGCCCGCAGGACCTCGGCTTCGTCGGCAACATCGTGCAGGCGATCGTGTGGTACGCCTCGCAGCCGCGCGACTTCGACCTCCGCACCGCCGACCGCCTCATCGCCATCGGCTCCGACGGCATGATGCGCGCCGTGAAAGACGCGCGCCACGGCGTCCTCGCGCCGTTCCTCAAGCCGGGACACGAAGGCATCGGCTCCATCAACTCGCCGATGCAGTGCATGATGAAACAGGTCTGCGCCCAATGCCTCCAGCGCCACGTCGACCCCGTCACCGGCAAAGAGTCGTTCGTCTTCTCCTGTTTCAACCAGGACCAGTCCCTCGACCACGTCGACTTCACCAACCTCCGCGCCCGCCTACGCCAGAATACGGTGCTGGAGAAACTGTCGAATCTGTGGCTGACGCGCGTGATGGCGGGGGAGCGGGTGACCGAGGTACGATGAGCGCGTGAATATCCTCGCCGGAAAAGTCGTCAACGGACGCATCGAGATCGAGAACGGCGAGCTCCCCGAGGGCGCCGAAGTAGCGGTTTACGTTCGCCGCGATGAAGGCGAATACATCCCGACGCCCGAAGAGGAAGCGGAGCTCGAGGCCGCAATGGATGAAGCGGATCGGGGTGAAGGAATGCCCGCTGAGGATTTCCTGCGCGAATTGCGCGCAATGCGGGAAACACCCAGACCTCGCTGATGCGCGCCGTCGTCGTCATGCCGCGCGCGCAACAACAGTTGCGCGCTGCAGAGAGATGGTGGCTGCAATACCGCGACAAAGCACCTGCCGCTTTTGACGAAGACCTCGAGGAGATCTTCGACCTGCTCGCAATCAACTACGCGATCGGTCGACCCGTTCGCGCATATCGTCCCGGCATCAGGCGGATCCTGGCGGAACGCGTTCGGTACTACGTGTACTATCGCCTCAACGCCCGAGATGAGGTCGAAGTCATTTCCGTCTGGCACGCCTCACGCCGCCCACCGCGACTCTGACCGCGTAACCGCGCAACCGCGTAACCGCGTAACCAACTATCCCAACCGCCCCTGCTCCACCATCAAACACCGATCCTGCACGACCTTGATCCCCGCCTCGGCGAGGCGGCGGGCGGCTTCGTCGTTGCGGATGCCGAGCTGGAACCAGACGAACTTCGGTTTCGCGGCGAGGATGTCATCGACGTGCGGGGGGATGTCGGACGGACGGCGGAACACATTCACCATGTCGATCCGGCGGCCGATCGCGGCGAGGGTGCGGAAGACGGGCTTGCCGAGGATCTCCGTCACCTCAGGGTAATACGTCGGCACCGGGATGATCTCGTAGCCGGCATCGGCCATGTGCGCAGGCACGTAAAACGCCGCCTGCGACGAATGCGACTCCGGCTTGATGCCGAGCACGGCGATGGTCTTCGTCTCGCGCAGCACGTTCGCGATCGAGCGGGTGTCGGTGATCAGATTTTCCTGCCAGTCGGCCATTGGGGTTCTCCTCGAGCGGCGTACGTTACCAGACGTTTCATACCTCTTCGGAATTTGTAGCGCCGCTTCGATTCTTTTTCAGCGCACACCATGAAAACCCGGGCCGCCTCCGCACTCGCAATCCTGCTGTCGCTCGTCACCGTCGCATCCGCGCAGGAAGCGCCGCAGCGATACCTCGTCGCCACCAGCCGTCCCTTCCGCGCCGGCGCCGACGTCGCGACCTTCCGCTCCGTCGACGGCTTCGCCGCCAGCCTCACCTCGTCCGAAGTCGCGGAGCTGCGCCGGAACGCCAGCGTTCGCTGGATCGAGCCGGTCGTTGAACGTCACGCGTTCGCACAGGCCGCGCGCAATCCCAACACGCAGACGACGCCGTACGGCGTCGACCTCATCGAAGCGCGCCCGTCGTGGGTCGCGAAGCGCGCGGGGATCACCAACGTCGTCGTCATCGACACCGGCATCGACTACCACCACCCCGAGCTGCTGGGCGTCTACGCCGGCGGCCGCAACTTCGTCAGCGCCAACGACGACCCTCTCGACGACGCCGGTCATGGAACGCACGTCTCCGGCACCATCGCCGCGTCGAACAACAACTCCGGCGTCGTCGGCGTCGCGCCCGACGTCCGCCTCTGGGCGCTGAAAGTCCTCGACGACACCGGCAGCGGCTCGAGCGAGAACGTCATCAAAGCGGTCGACTGGATCATCGCGAAGAAAGCGGCGCTCGGCGGCAACTGGATCGCGAACCTTTCCCTCGGATCGCCGCAGAGCAGCGAACTGGAGCGCGCGGCGTTCGGACGCGGAGCCGCCGCCGGAATCCTGTTCATCGCCGCGTCGGGCAACGACTCGACGGCCGCCATCCCCGCGCCGGTCTCCTTTCCCGCGGGCTACGACGGCGTCGTCGCCGTCGGCGCGATCGATGACGCGAAGGCGCTCGCCTCCTTCTCGAATCAGGGCCCGCAAATCGACGTCGTCGCACCGGGCGTCGAAGTGCTCTCCACCCTTCCGATCGGCAACGGCGTCATCGCGTGGCTCGCGAAAAACAACGTCACCTACGGCGGCGCCGGACTCACGGGCGCGAAGCGCGGCCGCGTCACCGGCCAGTACGTCTACTGCGGCCTCGGCAACCCGAACGAGATTCCGGCGAGCGTCGCCGGGAAGATCGCGCTGATCAAGCGCGGCGAGCTCCGCTTCGGGGAGAAAGCGAAAAACGCGAAGGAGGCGGGCGCCATCGGCGTGGCCATCTTCAACCACGACACCTCGGCAATGAACTGGACGCTCATCAACGCCGAAGATCCGGCGACGAGCCTCTACGAGTGGCCCGTCACGATCGGCCTCACGAAAGCCGACGGCGAGCTCCTCGCGCAGCAGGCCGGCGGCACGATCACCATCGCGAATGAGGCCGACGACTACGGCGTCTACTCCGGCACTTCGATGGCGTCGCCGCACGTCGTCGGCGCGGCAGCGCTGCTCTGGTCCGTCGCGCCGAATGCGAAGCCCGCGGAGATCACCGCCGCGCTCGTGGCGACCGCCACCGACCTCGGCGCGCCGGGACATGACAACGTCTTCGGCGCCGGCCTGATCAACGTCGTCGCGGCGATGAAACGCCTCGCGCCCGGCTCCCTCGACCAGCTCACTCCCGCTCCCGTAACCGGTCCCACGACCGGAAGACGGATCGGAAAGCGCGGTTGATGATGTAAAATAACTTCCCTGTCGGTCCCTGGAGGGAAGATGCTGAGACGTACATTCATCGCTTTACTGCTCGCTGCTCCGGTCGCGAGCGCTTCGGACGACGCGTGCACGCGCGAGATCCTCAAACCCGCCGGCGCGGCGGCCGTCGCGTCACGAATCGACGTGGCGCCGCTGTTCCTGCGGCAGGTCGCGCAGCCCGACGGCACCGTCGTCGACGTGCCGATCAGCGGGATGGAAGTGCTCGTCGCGCGCATCGGACCCGATGGAAAGCTCGTCCTCGCCTGCGTCGAGAGCGCGGAAGCCGCGAAGCGGTTCCTCGAGGCGCCGATCGATCAGGTCGCGCGCAAGAGGAAGGAACAGTAAGCGATGCTGCGCCGGGTTCCCTTCCTCGTGATGCTGTTGCTGTTCTCGATGCAGGCGTTCGCCGGCACCGGGCGGATCATCATCCTCAACCTCGACAGCGCGAACGTCGGTCTCAATGATCCGACGCCCGCCGCGCCCGTCGGCGGAAACGCAGGCACGACGCTCGGGCAGCAGCGCCTGAACGTCTATCTCGCCGCGGCGGAGAAGTGGCAGAACGTGATCGACACGAACGTCGACATCCGCGTGCGCGCGTCGTTCGCCCCGATCTCCGGCTGCACCGACACCGAGGGCGTGCTCGGGCAGGCCTCGCCGATCGACTGGGCGTTCAACTTCGACAACGCGCCGAAGCCCAACGTCTGGTACCCGATCGCGCTCGCGAACAAATTCGCGAACCGCGATCTCCTTCCGACGGCCGACGACATCAACGTCCGCTTCAACTCCAGCGTCGACAACGCCACCTGTCTCGGCGCGACGAACTGGTACTACGGACTCGACGGCAATCACGGCATTCACCAGGATCTCTTCGTCGTCGTCCTCCACGAGCTGGGTCACGGCCTCGGCATCGCCGGCGCGGGCGGCACACCCAACTTCAGGGACAACCTGCCGGCGATCGCGGACACGCACACCTTCGACCTCACCACCGGCCTGCGCTGGGATCAGATGACGCTCGAGCAGCGGCAGGTCTCGCAGCTCAACACCGGAAATCTCGTGTGGGACGGCGCGGCGGTTCGCGGCGCGGCAGGCACGTTCCTGAAGGCGACGACGGCGCTTGCCGTCTCCTCCCCTTCGCCGATCGCGGGCTCGTACGACATCGGCACCGCGGCATTCGGTCCCGTGGCCAGCAGCAGCAACGTCGCCGGCCGCATCGCGATCGCCGCGGATGAGATGAACGCCGACGGGCCGACCAGCACCGACGGCTGCACGCCGTTCACCAACGCCTCCTCGATCGCCGGACGCATCGCGCTCATCGATCGCGGCTCCTGCACGTTCGTCGCGAAAGCGCGCAATGCCCAGGCGGCGGGCGCGATCGGCGTCGTGATCGCCGACAACACGCGCACCACCTGCGCGCCTCCCGGCATGGCCGGCGTCGCGCCGGACGTCACGATTCCGATCGTCAGCATCACGCAGGGCGACGGCGACACGCTGAAGACAGTGCTCAACGCCGTCAACGGCACCGTGCAGGCGTCGCTGCGTCTCGATCCGTCGCAGCTCGCGGGCACGAAGCAGGGCTACGTGCGGCTCTACGCGCCGTGCACGTTCGAGCCCGGCTCGTCGATCCGCCACTGGGACACGAACGCCGATCCCGATCTGCTGATGGAGCCGTCGATCAGCTCCAGCCTGCTGCACGGTCTCGATCTCACTCTCCATCAGTTGCTCGACCTCGGATGGTCGCTGCCTCCGCGCACCGGTCGCCGCGTTCTCAAACGGTAAGGACCATGACCCGAAAACTGACGCTGCTCCTGCTCCTCGCGCTCGCGGCCACGACGCCACTTCTGGCGGAGACCGCGCGCTACATGGTCGTGACGCGGCGTCCCGTGCAGCACACGCGGCTCTCCCTCGTCGCCAACTCCGCCGACGTCGCGGAGCATCGCGTCCGCACGTTCAACCACGCCGGCTCGTTCGCCGCCGACCTCACCGAAGAACAGGTCGCGGAGCTGCGGCGCTCGGATGATGTCGAATCCGTGCAGCCCGTCATTCAAATCCGCGCGTCCCAGCTCGAAAACGCGCAGATCGCGGCCACAGCGAACGCCGCCCTCACGCAACAGATCGTTCCCTGGGGCATCAGCGCGATTCATGCGCCCAACGTCTGGCCCGTGACGCGCGGTGCGTCCGTCAACGTCGCCGTCGTCGATACCGGCATCGACGGGTCGCATCCCGATCTCGCGCACGCGTACATGGGCGGCTACAACGACTTTTTCCGCGAGAAAGCGCCGTTCGACGATCACGGACACGGCACGCACGTCGCCGGCATCATCGCCGCGGCCGACAACGCGTTCGGCGTCGTCGGCGTCGCGCCCAACGCGAAGCTGTGGGCGGTGAAAGTGCTCGCGGGCGACGGACACGGCACGGACGAAAACCTCGTCGCCGGCCTCGACTGGGTCATCGCGAAGAAGAAGGAGATCGGCGGCGCGTGGGTCGCCAACATGTCCGTCGGCGCCGACGCGGGAACCGACGCCGAAGCGCGCGCGATCCAGCGCGCGCTCGACGCCGGAATCATCCTCGTCGCCGCGTCCGGCAACGACGGCGAAGGACAGCTCGAATATCCCGCGGCGTACAACGGCGTGATCTCCGTCGGCGCGGTCGATTCCGAGCTCGAGGCGGCGTCATTCTCGACGTACGGCAGCTCGCTCAGCGTCGTCGGTCCCGGCGTCGCGGTTCCGTCCTCGTACGCGCGCGGAAGGCTGACCGCGGCGGACGTGGAGTCGCCGACGGAAGTGTTCCGCGCCTATCCGATCACCGGCTCTCCGTTCGCCAGCGTGCGCAACTCGTTCGTCAACTGCGGCTACGGACGTCCCGGAGAATTTCCGCCGACGGTCATCGGCAGGATCGCCGTGATCCAGCGCGGTCCATTCGGCCCCGACGCGATTCCGTTCCGCGAAAAAGCGCGCAACGCGCAGGACGCCGGAGCGGCCGCCGTCATCATCTACAACGACGACGACATTCGCCGTCCCGACTACGACAAGTGGACGCTCCTCGCCGTCGATCCCGAATGGCCCGACTATCGTTTCCCGCTCACGGTCGCGATGTCGTACGCCACCGGCTCGAAGCTGCTCAGCAATCCGACCGCGGTCACGCTGTCGTATCGCGTCGAGGAGTACAGCACGCTGAGCGGCACGTCGATGGCCACGCCGCACGTCAGCGGCACCGTCGCGCTCCTGCTCGCGCTCGCGCCGGACACGAATCCCGCGGAGATGGCGTGGGTCCTCGAGCACACCACCACCGACGTGAATCTCTACGGCTGGGACTGGCGCACCGGCTGGGGAATGGTGAACGCGTTCTCCGCCGCGAGACTGCTCGCACCTGCGCAGTTCGGTGGAGCGCCGGTCCCCTCGACGCCGCCGCCGTCCTCGCGGCGCCGCTCCGTGCGGCCGTAACGTACAATACGCCCCCGTTTGACGGGAGGGATTCACCACATGCGGATCGGCGTACCGACCGAGATCAAAGACAACGAATACCGGGTGGGCATGACGCCGGCGGGCGTCCGCGATCTCACCGCGGATGGACACGAAGTGCTCGTTCAGAAAGGCGCCGGAAACGGCAGCGGATTTCTGGATGAGGAGTACGGAGCCGCCGGCGCGACGATTGCGCCGGACGCCGACACGGTCTTCCGCGATGCGGACATGATCGTGAAAGTGAAGGAGCCGATCGAAGCCGATCTGCAGCGCCTTCGCGACGGCCAGCTGCTCTTCACGTATCTCCACCTCGCGCCGGTTCCGGTGCTCACGAAAGCGCTGCTCGACAAGAAGATCAGCGGCATCGCCTACGAGACGATCACCGACGAGCGGAAGCGCTCACTCCCGCTGCTCACACCGATGTCCGAGGTCGCGGGACGCATGTCCGTGCACGTCGGCGCGTACTACCTGCACAAGCCGAACGGCGGACGCGGCGTGCTCCTCGGCGGCGTTCCGGGCGTGCTGCCGGCCGACGTCATGATCATCGGCGGCGGCGTCGTCGGCACGAACGCGGCGAAGATGGCCATCGGCCTCGGCGCGCGCGTCACGATCCTCGACGTCAGCCTCGATCGCCTCCGCCAGCTCGACGACATCTTCCGCGGCGAGCTGCAGACGCTCGCATCGAGCAAGGCGCATCTCGAAGACGCCGTGCGCCGCGCCGACCTCCTCATCGGCGGCGTGCTCATTCCCGGCGCATCCGCGCCGAAGCTCGTCACACGGCAGATGGTCAGCGAGATGAAGAAAGGCTCGGTCATCGTCGACGTCGCGATCGATCAGGGCGGCTGCGTCGAGACCGCGCATGCGACCACGCACTCGAATCCCGTGTACGAAGTCGACGGCGTGGTGCACTACTGCGTCGCCAACATGCCCGGCGCCGTTCCGCGCACCTCGACGATCGCGCTCACGAACGCGACGCTCCCCTACACCCGCCTTCTCGCGAACCTCGGCTTCGAACGAGCCGTCCGCCAGAACCCCGGCCTCGCCGAGGGCGTGAACGTGTACAACGGAGAGATCACGTACGAAGCCGTCGCCACGTCGCAGGGACGTCCGTACAAGCCGCTCTCGGAACTGCTTTGATGCTCCCTGAATGACGACCATCCGCGTCTCGCTGCTCCAGGGCGACACCCTTCGCCAGGGCGGCGAGGCGCTCATCGATGAATGGCGCTCCGACTCCGACGATCGGCTCTGGGTCGACATCCAGGAACCGGAGCAGGAGCTCATCGAGCCGCTGCTCGAGGAGCGCTTCGGATTCCACGAGCTCGCGGCCGAGGACACGCTCTCGCCGAACCCGCTGCCGAAGTACGACGCATTCCCCACCTACGACTTCTTCATCTTCCGCACGGTCAACGTCAACGTCTCCGAGCACGTCTCGGAGACGATGAAGATCTCCGCGTTCCTCGGCAAAAACTTTCTCTTCACCGTGCACTTTCGCGAGCTGGCCGCGGCCGACGATGTCTGGAAGCGGCTGCCCGGCGATCGCCGCCTGCTCGCGCGCGGCCCCGACTTCCTCCTCTACTCCATCGTCGACGAAATGGTCGACGCCTACTTTCCGATGCTCGAGCAGATCGAGGAATGCGTCGACGACCTGCAGGACCGCATTTTCGACAACGCCGACGACACGCATCTCGCCGAGCTGCTGCATCTCAAGCGCGACGTCAACGTGCTGCGCCGCCACTCGCTCCCGCAGCGCGAGCTGCTCAACCAGATCTCGCGCGGCGACGCGAACTTCGTGCAGCGCGAGCACCTCATCTACTTCCGCGACATCTACGACCACATGTTCCGCATCAGCGAGACCATCGACGTCGACCGCGACCTGATGACCGGCACGATGGAGGCGTATCTCTCCGTCGTCGCGAATCGCACGAACGAGATCATGAAGGTGCTCACGATCTTCTCGGCGGTCATGCTCCCTCTCACGCTCATCGCCGGCATCTACGGCATGAACTTCGAGCACATGCCGGAGCTGCGCTGGATCCACGGCTACCCCTTCGCGCTCTTCCTGATGATCGGCACGGCCATCCTGCTGATGATCTTTTTCTGGTGGAAAGGCTGGATCAGCTGGCCTCGCAAGCGCCCTCCCAACCCTCACGCTTGACAGAATTTTGCGGCCGTCATATTGTTAGCACTCTCATAGCCTGAGTGCCAATCGGCAACCCCTGCGCGCTCGGCCCAACTCATTGACCTGAAAGGAGAAGTACGCATGGCAGTCGCAACAGATGTCAAACTCCGCCCGCTGTATGACCGTATCGTCGTCCGGCGCAAGGAAGCCAAAGAGCAGGTTCGTGGCGGGATCATCATTCCCGACACGGCGAAAGAGAAACCGCAGGAAGCGGAGGTCGTCGCCGTTGGCGAGGGCAAGTTCAACGACTCGGGCAAGCGCATCCCGCTCGACGTCAAAAAGGGCGATACCGTCCTGATCGGAAAGTACTCCGGCAGCGAGATCAAGCTCGATGACGTCGAGTACACCATCCTCCGCGAGGACGAAGTGCTCGCGATCGTCGAAGGATAAGGAGAACACACCATGGCTAAACGAATTACCTACAGTGAAGAGGCGCGCCAGGCGATCCTGCGCGGCGTCAACAAGCTGGCCGATGCGGTGAAAGTCACCCTCGGACCGAAGGGCCGCAACGTCGTCATCGAGAAGAAGTTCGGCTCCCCCACGATCACCAAGGACGGCGTCACCGTCGCCAAGGAGATCGAGCTGAAGGATGAGCTCGAGAACGCCGGCGCACAGATGGTCCGCGAGGTCGCCTCCAAGACCTCCGACATCGCCGGCGACGGCACCACCACGGCGACCGTGCTCGCCCAGGCGATCTACCGCGAGGGCGTGAAGAACGTCACCGCCGGCGGAAACCCGATGGAGATCAAGCGCGGCATCGAGCTCGCCGTGCGCGCCGCCGTCGAGTACATCGAGAAGATGGCTCGCCCCGTCGAAGGGAAGGACATCCAGCACATCGGCTCGATCTCCGCGAACAATGACGAGGAGATCGGCAACATCATCGCCCAGGCGATGGAGAAGGTCGGCAAGGACGGCGTCATCACCGTCGAAGAGGCCAAGGGTCTCGAGACGACGCTCGACGTCGTCGAGGGCATGCAGTTCGACCGCGGCTATCTCTCGCCGTACTTCGTGACCGATCCGGAGCGCATGGAAGTCGTGCTCGAGAACGCGAAGATCCTCATCTATGAGAAGAAGATCTCCTCGATGAAGGACCTCCTGCCGATCCTCGAGCAGGTCGCGCGTCAGGGCAAGCCGCTGCTCATCATCGCCGAGGACGTCGAGGGCGAAGCGCTCGCGACTCTCGTGGTCAACAAGCTGCGCGGCACGCTCAACGTCGCCGCGGTGAAGGCGCCGGGCTTCGGCGATCGCCGCAAGGCGATGCTCGAGGACATCGCGATCCTCACCGGCGGCAAGCTGATCTCCGAGGACCTCGGCATCAAGCTCGAGAACGTGAAGTGGGAAGACCTCGGTGAGGCCAAGCGCGTCGTCATCGACAAGGACAACACCACCATCGTCACCGACACCGACGACAAGTCGCGCAAGGAGACGATCGCCGGACGCGTCAAGCAGATCCGCGCGCAGATCGAGGACACCTCCTCGGACTACGACCGCGAGAAACTGCAGGAGCGTCTCGCGAAGCTCGTCGGAGGCGTGGCCGTCATCAAGGTCGGCGCCGCCACCGAGACCGAGATGAAGGAAAAGAAGGCGCGCGTCGAGGATGCGATGCATGCGACCAAGGCAGCCGTCGAAGAGGGCATCGTCCCCGGCGGCGGCGTGGCGCTGCTCCGCGCGATCGAAGCGGTCGAGAAGGTCGAAGCGACCGGCGACGTCCGCGTCGGCGTCAACGTCGTGAGACGCGCGCTCGAAGAGCCGTTCCGCCAGATCGTCATCAACGCCGGCCTCGAAGCGTCCGTGCTGTTGAACGACGTGAAGAAGAACGGCGGCAACTACGGCTTCGATGCCCGTACCGAGAAGCCGGTCGACATGATCGAAGCCGGCATCATCGATCCGGCCAAGGTCACGAAGCAGGCGCTCCAGAACGCCGCCTCGATCGCCGGTCTCATGCTCACCACCGAAGCCCTCATCTCCGAGATCAAGGAAGATGACAAGAAGGACTCCGGCGGCGGCGCTGCCGGAATGGGCGGCGGCATGGGCGGCATGTACTAAGACTCACGAACCAGTTTCCCCTGAAGCGGCGGCCGAAAGGCCGCCGCTTTTTTGCTGCAACCCATATACTAATAACCATTCATGCTCCGGTTCCGGGCGCTCGCGCTCCTTCTCCTTCTCGCCGCCCTTCCAGCCCTCGCGAACGATCTCACCGTCGGCTGGATCAGCCGCTCGCCGGAGCTCGACTACGTCTGGAACAGCAGCAATCCGCGCGTGGAAGGCTGGCCGGCGGAGGGATCGAGCGTGACGTGGCGCGCGCACGTGCGGAGCTGGTTCGACGCGCCGCAGGACATCACGTACATATGGCGCCTCGACGGCCGCGAGCTCGCGCGCGGCGACGCGATGATCGCGCCGAATGCGACGACGCAGATCGAGCTGCCGCAGGCGTGGACATTCGTCCGCCATCGTTTGTCGATCGAGATCGACGCCGGCAATCGCGTCGCCGAGGAGTCAGAGACCAACAACGCGCTCGAGGTTTTCACCGACGCGCTTTCCGCCGGCTTCTGGGTCGAGCGCTCGTTCTACGAATGGCATCGCGCACACCAGCAGGACCTCGGCATCGGCTCGACGTCGTTCGAGAACTGGGCGCAGCGGATCATCGAGCTGTACAACGACATGGCGGCGATGGCGGTCTTTGCGGAGACGCCGAACGGCGTCGTCGATCGCTGGCGCCTGCAGAAGATCGTCGTCGTTCCCGACGGCGCGCTGCCGCTCGTGCCGCCGCCGGACCTGCGCTCCAGGGCCGGAGAGCCGAACGGCTCGACGCATCCCGACATGAGCGATCGCAGCGTCGACCTCGAGATCGGATTTCAAAGCGTCATGCTCTCCGAGTACGCGAACACGACGGAGTGGAGTCTCGCGAACCCCTTCGCGATCGCGCCGGTCTTCATCCACGAGCTCGGACACGCGCGCTATCTCACCGACGTCTACGCCTTCAGCGTCGGCCACAACCCGCCCGGCCGGAAGATCGATGTGACGGGCGTGCCGAAGCTGCTCGACGTCTACCGCACGCCGGAGCAGGGGCTGATGAATCGCGACTGGTCATTCATCGACCGATACAGTGCGATCGCGCTGAACCGCATCGCCGGCGCGCGCGCGACGCGCGGCAACTACAACGATCCTGAAAACGTCGGCGCGTTTCTCAACGACCTGCCGGCGCAGAACCGCCTCACCATCCGCGACGCCGGCGGCAACCTGCTGCGCAACGCGAGCGTCGACATCCATCAGGCGATCCCGTTCGAGGTGAACGCGTGGTACGCCGCGCACTGGGACGACACCGCCGATCTGCACCTCCAGACCGATGACAACGGCCAGGTGCTCGTCGGCCGCTCGCCGTTCGCGCCGGACGGACGCGTCATGAACTACTGGCGCGGCTCGACGACGACCGCGATCGTGCGCGTGGAGAAAGACGGCGTGGTGCGCTTCGGCTATCTCGAGTCGCGGCTGTTCAATCTCGCGTACTGGCGCGGCGACACGCTGTTCGCCGATCACGAGCTCGTCGCCGGCGCGCCGTACTGCGCGAATCGCGGGCCGCTGCTCGCCTCGCCTTCATGGGACGCGCCGGAGCCCGGACCCTTCGTGACGCTGCAATGGAACGCGCTCGACGGCGCGACGTCGTATCGCGTCTACACCGCGACTTCCGGCGGCCCGCCGCACCTGCACGGCACGACGACGGCGCTGACGCTGACGCTGCCGCTCGCCGGCCGCACGTACTGGTGGGTCGAGGCGACCTTCGCGCTATGCACGCCGATGCGCTCCGACCTCGGCCGGCTGAACGTGCAGAACCGCGCGAAGCGCCGCGCCGTCCGCTGACACGTCACTTCGCGAACTGCGCGAAGATGATCGTGTTCCCGGCCGCGTCGCGCACGAACGTCTCGGTCGCGCCGTACGGCGTCGTGCGGCGCTCGACGATCACGTTCGTGCCGCGCGGCAGCTTCGCGACGACGGCGTCGAGGTCGTCGACCTCGATGAACAGCGACGACGCGCCGTGGCCCTCGAGTCCGCGCGGCTCGTCGGCGCGCACGCTCTCGACGGTCTGGTACATCAGCTCCGCGCCGTGGCCGGCGAGGATCACGAATCCGAGGACGCCGCCGTGCGGGTGGTCGGACATCGGGACCTCGGCGGTGCGGGTGAAGCCGAGCGATTCCCACAGCGGCAGCACCGGCTCGATGGCGGGAACGATGAGAACGGGTGTGATCTTCATGCGCGCAATGTAGACGCGCGCGCGGCTCACGGATTGGAAAAATGGAACGCGCCCGGAGTCCCGCCCGCAAACTCGCGAAAGTCGGCGATGAGATGCGACTGATCGTAGTAGCCGTGCCGCGCCGCGACGTCCGCCCAGTCATCGTGCGCCGACTCGAGCACGCGGCGGAATCGCATCACCCGCGCGAACGTCTTCGGCGAGACGCCGACGTGATGCAGGAACTGCCGCGCGAGATGCTGCCGCGAGATCCCGAGCTCGCGGGCGATCGTCTCCACGCGCGTGTCTCCGGCCGCCATCCGCTCGATCGCCGCGTCGACGCGCGCGTCGCGATCGGGGCGGAGGCGACGGATCAGCTCCGACTCGAGCGCGGAGACGCGATCGTGGACCGTGACCAGCCGCTCCGCAACATCGGTACGCCACAAATCGCGCAGCGGCACGCGCGCGTCGGTGATCTCCGCGAGCGGGATCCGCAGAAACGCGGCCGCGCGGCCGGGACGGAAGCGCACGCCGAAGAAGTCGCTGCGCCTCCCCGGCGGCAGGACCAGCGGCTTCGTCATCGTCCCCACCGCCATCGCCTCGCCGGCGGCGAGATCGAACACGAGATCCGCGCATCCATCGGGCAGCACGCGCTGCTCGAGGTTCGCACTGGCGGGCGCCTCGCCGCGGCGCGTCCAGAAGCACTCGACCCACGGCCGCAGCGCCGGGGCGGGCGCGATCTCGCGATACGTCACGAATGAGAGTTTAGCTGTGTTAGCTTTTCGCGCCATGAAACGCCTGACGACGCTGCTGCTGCTCGCCTTCCTGTCGACATTTGCTGCCGCGCAGGAGCGGACTGCCACCGTGGAGAAGAAAACGGAGCAGCGCGAGAAGGAGAAGGACAGGGAGAAGGAGCCGGCGCGCGATCAGATCTCGACGACGACGAGCTCCGTGCGCATCGGCAGCGAGACCGTCAACTACACCGCGCGCGCCGGAACGATCGTGCTGAAGAGCGACGACGGCGAGCCGCGCGCGAGCTTCTTCTTCGTCTATTACGCGAAGGACGGCGCCGATCCGGCGAAACGCCCGATCACCTACACCTTCAACGGCGGCCCCGGCTCGTCCTCGGTGTGGCTGCACATGGGCGCGTTCGGTCCGAAGCGCGTCGTCTACGCCGACGACGACGGACACGCGGCCGCGCCGCCGTATCGCCTCACCGACAACGAGGCGTCGATCCTCGACGTGAGCGATCTCGTGTTCCTCGATCCCGTGACCACCGGCTACAGCCGCGCGATTCCGTTCTCCGACGCGAAGAAGTTTCACGGCTTCGAAGCGGACATCGAGTCGGTCGGTCAGGTGATCCGGCTGCTGACGACGCGCTATGCGCGCTGGAGCTCGCCGAAGTTTCTCGCGGGCGAGAGCTACGGCACGACGCGCGCCGCCGGGCTCGCGGGCTGGCTGCACGATCAGGGGTTCTATCTCAACGGGATCATGCTGATCTCGTCGATCCTCAACTTCGGCACCGCGCGTTTCGACAGCGGGAACGACCTGCCGTACATCCTCTTCCTGCCGACGTACTCCGCGACGGCGTGGTATCACAAGCGCCTTCCCTCCGATCTGCAGCAGGCCGGCATCGACGCGGTGGTTGCCGAAGCGGAGCGCTTCGCCCTCGGCGAGTACACCGCCGCGCTGATGAAGGGCGATCAGATTCCGGCGGACGAGAAACGCGCCGTCGCGCAGAAGCTCGCGCGCCTCACCGGTCTCTCGCCCGAGTACATCGAGCAGACGAATCTCCGCGTCGACATCAGCCGCTTCGACAAGCAGCTCCTGCGCGATCGCCGCCGCACCGCCGGCCGCCTCGACTCCCGCTTCACCGGCATCGACAAAGACGCCGCCGGCGAGGAGCCGGAGCTGGATCCGTCGTACGCCGCGATCTTCGGCGAGTACACGGCCGTGCTGAACGACTACGTCCGCCGCACGCTCAAGTTCGAGACCGATCTGCCGTACGAGATCCTCACCGACAAAGTGCGTCCCTGGAGCTACGACCGCTATCAGAACCGCTACCTCGACGTCGCCGAGACGCTGCGCGAGGCGATGTCGCAGAACCCGCATCTCCGCGTCTTCGTCGCCAATGGCTACTACGACCTCGCCACGCCCTTCGCCGCGACGCGCTACACCTTCGCGCGCATGCAGCTCGATCCCGAGCAGCGCGAGCGCGTGTCGATGCGCTACTACGAGGCCGGACACATGATGTACATCCACCGCGCGTCGCGCGAGAAGCTGCGCGACGACGTGGTGGCGTTTCTTCGGAGTGCGGTGCCGTAGTCGCTACTTCTTCTCGCTTCGGAACCCAAACCCACAATCGATTGCGAGGAGGAACGCGATGAGGGAGACCCGTCTCGGCTTCATTCTGCTCGGATTGATCCTGGTCATCATGGCCCCGCTGTACGCGTCCGCATGGGAGGCGGACTGCGGAACGAGGGGCCGGCCAGCATTCGCTGGCCGACCCTCGCAACTGATCATGCTCCGAGCGGCTAGGGGGCCACGCGGAAAAAGATGTCGTAGTACGGCTCCCTGCCGCGTTCCGTGGTGATTTGAGACTTGAAGCGGAACTCGTTGCCGTAGGAGTCCGTTCGGCCGTTACGGCGGTACTCTGTGCTGAGCCCGCGGATCGTGCTGTCGGCGATAGTTGTCAGCTCACGGCTCTGCGAGGTGCCGTCGTGGTTGGCGTCAGTCCAGAGAAGTAGGTTTGACCACACCGCATCGCCGGCATCGATGACGTCATCGTCATTGCGGTCGTAGATCTTCAGCGCTACGAAGCCATTTGGTGCCGTAGCACCGCCCGGCAGGCGCGTGTGGTCACCGAACAGCTCGGAAGCATCATCGACGCGCCCATTGCCGTTGAGGTCAAGCGCAACGAAAGCAAGTGACGAATCCCGTGCCGTCCATGCCATCCGGTCAGCGCGTCCATCGGCATCAATGTCAAAGAGCACCGGATCATCGAAACCGGTCAGTTTCCATGGCCCGCTGCCGGTATTCACCAACAGAGGCGTGCCGACGTACTCCACCGGTGGCGTGCCATCAGCCGTGCATCCGGAACAAGGCGGCTTTGGCGGGATGTACGGGGCCGGGATGCAATACTGGCTGGTGGTCGCGGTCTGCTCCGCTGTCTGTGAACCGTAATTCGCCCTTGCCGTCGCGGTCGATCGGTAGCACCCGGCTGGAAGCCGCCAGCCCGGCAACATCTCGGTGATGCCATTGGTTACTTTCACGTACCCGTATCCGTAGCCATATGCGTTCGATGTCTCGGGCCCGCTTATGTCATTGTCCAAATAGATGTTCCAGTTATAGTCCCGTGTGAAAAACAGACCGGACTTATATTCGGCATCCGACGAAACGCCGATGTTCGTATAGGACTGCGTCGTCCAGGCGTTGTTCACGTAAAGCTGCGCCCGCGTCTCCGCTACACAAAGACTCATCACGGCCGCCACCAAAAGTACGGATCGCCTCATTTGCAGCCTCCCGCGATGAACTTGATGCGCGATGGGTCGAGCTCACCTTCTCGTGCAATCGTGCTGAGGCCGGGCGCAACCCCCTCATACAGCAGCCGGTAGATGTTCTTGAGACCAATACTCTTGACCGCCGCCGCGAGTGCCTCCTGCCGCAGAGCGCACTGTGGAGCTTGCGTGGTGGCGATTTCGCGGCGGATGACCTCCCGCTGTTCCTGCGAAGTTGCACCGTCGAGCTTGGCGCCGAGATTCTCTTCCTCGCGCTGATTGACGAGATAGGGCTCCACGGCTACTTCGAGCGCACGCCAGAACTGACCCGGTTCTGAGAACTCGGCGATCAACGGTGCGAAGCGCTCACGGTTCTGCTGGCGTTCTGATTCGTCACCGGCGAAACCGGCGCGGACGAGATACGGAAACAGTTCAAAGGGGAAGAACAGCTCCGGATTATGACTTCCAAGCACTACATTGCCGATTGGCCTCGATTCCGCGCTCCTCTGCACCTTGGGCCCGGAACCGCTCTGCTCGGACTGTTGTCTGCCCATCAGCCCTTCAGCCGTTGCCCGCTCGAAGCGATCAAGGATGGAAATCGGATCGAAACGTCTCGCGAGGCGCTCCTCGGTGGTCCACTCCCACGCAGGCTTGTCACCTGGCGTCAGGCTTGAACCATCTCGCTGAGGTGCTTTGACCGTCTCAGGTCGTCGGGCATCAGCCCGACGTTCGTCTGCGTACAGGCCCGCCACCGCAAGCACCAGACACACCACCACTGCTGAAACACGCATGCGATTCCCTCCGTAAGATCCAGTGAAGCTGGACCTGCTCTCTCTCCTTCGACGGCCTCACTTACGGAGTGACGCATAAGTGTCTTTCCCTACCCGCTGCTATCATATTTTTACGGACCTCGGGGGAAAAGCGTGCCTTGCCCGCCCCTGCGTAGCGCGTCCTGGGCGCCAGCGGTGATGGCCCCAGCCACGGTTTCATCATTGGCGCTTCGCCCGCTCGCGCGGCAAATCTGTGAACACGTTCATGCGGTTTGACGGCGCTTCCGAGCCGATGTCTTCTTCGGCGTTGCGATTCCTTCGAGAACTTCAACCGCCTTTGCCGGATCGAGGCGGCGTACATCTTCGGTGAACTCGCGCAGGAGTGTCGAAGCGCGAGCGGCCAAACGACCGCTTTCCTCCGATGGCTCCTTACCTTCCGCGTACGCCCGGAGAGTGGCCGTCCGCCGCTGAATGTCGGCTACCGCTTCGTCGATGTCATCGGCGACGCGGAGGACGACAGAGGGCGCAATCCCCTCTGCCTTTCCCGTCACCGTGAGGTCGTCGTCCAACGAAATACTTGTGAGCTGGAGAGCGCGCATCAAGCGGACAACGATCAGCAGCGTCACGTTCGCGCCGCCTTCAGCGGCGGCGATATGGCGACAGCTGACGCCAGAGATCCTGGCGAGCTTCGCCCGCGAGATACCGCGAGCCTTCCTCGTTCGCCGCAGAGCAGCGCCAAATTCCGATAACGGAGCAGGTGTACTCATGATCTCCCTTTCAGCCCCTGCGGTTGAGGGGTATCGGTTGTGCGGGGTCATGGATCTCTCAGTCATTGGCGATCGACCTGCGTGTCTTCGGGCTTCGGTCGCACGCCATGCGAAGACGATCCCGCCATGCCGCAGGTTCATCCACCTCACGCACGTTGCCGCTCGCGGCCGAGCACTTCGGTTGCGATTTCGACGAACGCCTCGGCGACCGCCATTCTCACTGCGTCCAGCGTCCGGCTGGTCATCTTGCAGCGGCTTTCACGGTCCGTTCTTCGCCTGACTGTGACCAGCGCACGATGATCGTAACGGCGCCGAGAACCTCTAGTCTTTCGTCGTCCGTTATCAGCAGCCACTCGTCGTCTCTGAGTTCCTGTGAGCCCTGTTTGCCCCACCATCGTCCGACGAACGCGCGGCCGTCCAGGGTCGCTATGAGAAGTTCACCGGTCGCGCATTTTTTGCGTGGCTCCACGATGAGCAGATCACCGTCGGCGATGCTGAGGGCGTCCAACGCGAACCCCGAGACTTGAAACACGACTTCGTGCGATTCAATCAGCTTGACAGGTATCGATACCCTCAGCCGTGGTCGCGAAATCGGCGCACCTTGCGAGATCATGCCCGCGAGGGGAAACAGCTTAATCCTGGCGGCGCGGAGAGATGTCTTCTTCTTTGCCATGAACCCAAAAGAGCCGGACAGGGAAGGTCGAGCGAGTTTTGCGATGCCGAAAACTATCGTTGGCTGGCGTTTAGGTCCGGCAGCGCGATGCCACATCGGCGCTCCGCTACTTGGTCGAAGAACGCGTCTAACCCCTCGCGTGCTTGAGTTGTCTCGTGCCATCGCATCCGTTCAACCTTCCCTCTCCGTTCCTCGTTTCCGTCTCTACCGCGTTTTTGTTCCATCCTTCGGGTAGGACTTCCGGGTGCCGCGACACCCCGTGGATTGGGTGTGATGCTGCACTGGGTTGCTCACCCATGCGGAAATTTAGCATAGGGGGATGGGGGTAATGATGTCAACTTTGATACACTTCCCGAATCTTGGGAGGGTCGGCATGAGCACACTTGCTCCGTTCCCGGAATTCGGCGCTGCGTTGAAGCGGACGCGAATCGATCGTGGGCTCTCGCAGGCGAAGCTCGCGAAGATGTCAGGTGTGAGCCGTCGCCACTGCGCGGACGCCGAAACAGGCGCGAATGTTACGCTGCTCATCGCGGCGAAGCTGATGCGCGCTCTCCAGATGACAAGCATTCCGCTGGGCGATCAACTCACGATCATGGGGAAGCGCGAAGGTGTAGATCCTGCGGTGCTGGTGCGCGTCGCTGACGATCTCGATCAGGTTGCAGCGGCCGTCGAGAAAACATCAGGAACGCTCCGTGCCTACGCCGACGGCAGGCAGCCGACACCGGAAGACGACCGTCTGAGCGCTCGTGCGTCTGATTTACTTCGCGATTTCACCGCCGATGTCCGAAGTCTCGATCTGGCAATGCAGGTTGAAGTCCTCGAAGGGATAACCACAACCAAGAAGAAGCCACCGGCCCGCAAACGCCGACAAACGGCCTGAGACCCGATCGCGGGTAAGCTACGAACGGTGACCAAAGACCTTCTGACGTTGGGAAACGCGGTACGCGGCTGGATCGCTGACGGTCTGGACGCCTCTGATGCGAGTCAGATCCTCGCTGAGCTCCTCGCGCTCGACTCCCGGGCATGGTCAACGCTTGCGGAGGGCTTTCCTGACCTACTTTCCGTCAGCACTGCGCGGGCGTTCATCAATCGCGGTAGATCGCTTGTACCCGTCGAGCCACAAAAGGCGATCTCCGTCACTCTCATCGCAACGAAGATCGCGGAACACGTCTCAGCGTCTGACGAGAAAGACGGAGATGGCCTCATTGAGATCCAAGGGGACGCGTGGAAGGAATACGCTCAGGCATTGTTGGAGGTTGGTCGATTCCCCGAGGCAAGGGATGCCGTCGACGCGGCGAGCATGTACTACATGGTTCCAGGCCTTGAGCACAAGAGCGCAATCCTCGGGCTCGTTAGCGGAGAGATTCTGCACGGGCTTGGGCACAGGGCTGAAGGGCTGCTTCAAATAGAGCAGAACACCAACTTCCTCCTCAGCGTATTCGAAGACAAGAAGCGGTACGTCCACGGTCGCCTCATCTACGCGAAATTGCTTATCAATGACCACCGCATCAAAGAGGCCCTGGAGGTCTTCGTATCGACCGCCGACGTTGCAGAGGAACTTCAGGACAAAGAGCTGAAAGCCTTCATCCTGAACAATGCAGGGATCTGCTACAAGCATCTCGGCAAATGGGAGAAGGCGAAGCAGTGCGTGGAAACCGCGCTAGCCATATTTCAGGAACTTGGTCTGAAGACTGACGCAGTTCGCTCGCGATTCGAACTGATCAACCTGCTTACGGCGGAAGGCCGCTACAACGAGGCTATCAACCAACTCTTCATGAATCAAAATGCCTTCTTCGCGTTGGGATTGCCAGTGGATGCCGCGCTCGTGGGGCTTGCGATCGTCGAGATTCTGCCGCTTGCGGGACGAGCGTCCGACGTTCCACCACGCTGCAAGTGGATGATCGATACGTTCACGAAAGCGGGACTCCACCGAAGGGCGATGGAGGCGCTTGGTCATTTGAATCACGTTGCTCAGGATCGCGGCCGACTGGCGCCGGATGACGTGGAGTCCGTCCGGGTGGTGCTGAACTCGATCCGTAGCGCCGGATCTGAAGAGGCGTTGGACATTTGAAAGTTGGGGGTGAGGCGGTGCAGACCGCCCCACGCCCGAAACGAACGGCGATTCTCAGACCGCTACGGACGTGGACCTACCGGAATGTCCACGTTGGGAACGAGCTTGAGAATCCGGGCGATGATCTTGCCGATGACCCGGCCCGGCTCGCGGCCAATACCTCGGGGCTCGCGACCATCGGCGAATGACGGCAAGGACAGCGCGGACAGCAGGACAACAACGAGGGCGGACTTTCTGAACATGACTCCTCCAGGGTCCCTCTCGGGACGGTTGATTTGGAGGAGCGCTCCTTCAGGCTAAGGAGTGTACTTTAGGGCGCACTTCTACACCGATGCGGAGATTCCCGCAGGGGCTAGTGCGCGATTTCCGCAAAACCAGGCCGCCGAAAAGGGGCGGCAGTTCAGAGGCAAACGAAACCTTGATGTGCTTTGTTCATTGCTTTCGATGAATCGGTGCATCCACGATATGCGTGACCGTCCCTGCAATCCGCCACGGCCTGCCCCTGCCATTGAGGTCAACCGCTTCATAGGCGCGGTTAGCCTTCTCAAGCAACGGCCGCTCACCGCCACGCCAGTAGCCAACCAGGCAACCTTCGCCCTCGATGTAGACAGCAACGGCATCTCCGTCATCCGGCTCAGTCAGACTCTTGTCAACGCGCACGCCATAACCGTCCTCCAGGACGCCGCTCATCGAGTCGCCGACGATGCGAAAAAAAATCGCGTTTGGGCTCCGGTTTTCCTTGATGTCGAGAACGCCTATGTAACGGCTGTTATGCTCGTCGGTCATCATTCCAGCGGCCCCGCATTCCGCCAATACCCATGACAAGCCGTCAGACGACCAATGAATGCGCATGATGTTCTTGTAGCCCCTCTGTGGCTCCGACACGCGAATGATCGCGGAGGCATCCTGCAAGTCCGGCGCGCCCACACGGCCGCCTTCCAGTTTGAAGTTAAGCGCTCGTGGACCCTGATGACGCAGTTTCCCGACGTAGGAAACCGATTCGGCTCTGGGAGAGGCAACCGTCAGAGTCAATTCCGGCGCTCTCCTTCTAAACCAGCCCCACTCCGCCATGACTTGCATGGCTTGCACAGGACTCAGGAGAACATTAACAGCGTCAGCATTTGCAGCGGTCATTGTATCTTCTCATTCTCGCTAAAATCCGACAGCCTGAGGATTACGCCGTCATAGTAGAAGATGAGGCTCGTTCCCTTGTCGCTCACTTCTGCTCCAATCCCGTAAGACTCCCGCACGAAGAACGGCGAAAAGACGATAAATGAACCCTTCGCTCCGGCCAACACGAATTCGCCATCCACGTTTCGGAGAAACCCGATGATGCGCACTCCCCCCGCGCTCTTTGTGCTGGTCTTGAGCCACATATCGAGGGGGACATTCTCTTGATACCACCGATCTACGATCGCCTGACTCTCGTCCACCGTCATTGAGATCTCGTTCCGCCCGCGATTCCAGTTACGGTTCGGACGTTTCGCCAGGAGAGCCCGAGCTCCCCGGCTCAAATTCACACGCCGCATGGTAGTAACAGAAGGTAGCATATCTGCGCGGTTGGACCGGCGAGTGCCCCCGCCGCGCCGCGCCCCCTTCGAGTACCGAAACAGGCGCTAGTCAGCAGAGGAACTGTTCAGAGCGCCTGCAACGGCGAGAATCTCTTCACGGATCGCGTTTCGTCGCGCGACGAAACGCGATCCGTGCTTCATGCCGCGCAGGTCGCCGATCACGTCGCCGAGGTCCTCGGAGACGACCATCGCGATGTGCGCGAGCATCGGCTGCACGAGCAGCGACGCGATCGCCCACACGACGCCGAAGCGCAACCCGGCGAAGGTCGCGACGGCGATCCACGTCAGCGGGAACAGCGCGAACGCGGCGAGGAACTTGATCGTCGCCACGAGCTCGTCCTCCCCTTTCGAGAAGCGCTTCGCCATGAAGCCGACGGCGCGGTACGCGGGATAGTTGATGATCGTGCCGGCGAGCGCGAGCGGCGCGAGGATCACGACACGCAGCAGCAGCGGGACCTCGAACGCCGGCACGAGCTCGTGCGGATCGAGCTTCGCGCGCTGCAGCTCCGCGGCGAGCTGCGTGATCGCCGACGCGAGCTTCTCCAGCCGCGCGCGGTCGCGCACGCGCAGCTCGTGATATCCCTCGATGAATCGCCGCCGCAGCTCCAGCTCCTCGGCGAGCGGCTGATCCGCTTCCGCGGTGAAGATGTCCTCCGCGCGCGCGATCAGCTCCAGCGCGGCGTGCGAGTCCGCCTGCAGCGTCACCGCGTCGAGTCCCTCGTCTACCTTCGCCGTCAGCGCCGCGACCGCGTCCGCCGGCGGCTCTTCGTCTTCGACGACAGTCGATGCGACGGGAATCGGCTCGCCGAACACGACCAGCGCCTCGCTGCGAAAGATGTGTTTCGCGGTGTAGTAGATGCCGGTCGGCACGATCGCGAGACCATCGACGTCCGCGCCGAGGGCGATGCGCGCGACGCCGGTTTTCAGCTCGCGCAGTTGCGGATCGCTGTGCGTCGTCCCTTCCGGAAAAATCGCGATGCTGCCGCCGCCGCGCAGCACGCCCCGCGCGCGCCCGAACGTCTCGCGATTCGATCCGCGCGTCTCATCCTGCTTGCGATAAACCGGGATCCCATCGAACTTGCGCGCGATCCAGCCGATGAACGGATAGCCGAAGATCGGCGCCTTCGCGAGAAACGACACGCGCCGCGGCGCGAAGCAGAGCAGGAACAGCGGATCGACGAGTCCGTTCGGATGATTGACCGCGAAGATCACCGGTCCCTCCGGCACGCGCTCGAGGCCGACCATTTCGATGCGGCGATAGAAAACGCGCAGGCTGAGACGCAGGAACCGCGTGATCGCGTTACGCATCCGCGAGCCTGTCGCCGCGCCATGCGGCGTAGCTCCAGATCAGGCCCGCGACGAGCACCGCGACCGGCACGACCATGAAGCCGCGCTCCAGCGAGTTGCTGGCGTCGGACAGCGCGCCGATCAGCGGCGGCGAGGGGATGTCGCCGAGGAAGTGCATCAGGAACACCGAGAGCCCGACCGCCGTCGCGCGCTCCAGCGGCGACACCGCATTCACGATCGCGGAGTTCACCGGACCGGTGCACATGAAGATGAGCACCTCCGCGAACACGATCGCCGTGAGATAGACGCTCTTCTCGTGCGCCGAGACCGCCACCCACGTCAGCGGCGCGGCGAGAATCGTCGCGATGCCGGAGACCCAGAGATACGACTGCTTTGTGCGCTTCAGAAAATAGTCGCCGAGCCAGCCGCCGAGGAACGTGCCGAGGAAGCCGGTGACGACGACGATCGCGCCGAACGTCTCCGTCGCCTCGGAGCGCGCCATCCCCCGCTCGCGCTCGAGAAACGCCGGCATCCAGAACGCGAGTCCGCCGAGCGCGAACGTGTACGCCGCGTAGCCGAGGACCGTGAGGATGTACGGACGGTTGCGGAACAGATTCCAGTACGCGTTGCGGTCGCGCGGCACCGCGGCGCCGCCAACGTCCTGCTGTCCGCGCGGCGGATCCTTCACCATCATCACCAGGATCGCCAGCACGATCCCCGGAACGCCGGCGATCCAGAACGCCGCGCGCCATCCGAAGTGGCGATCGGCGAACCCGCCGAGCATGTAGCCGGCCGCGGAGCCGATCGGAATCGCGGCGAAGAACACGGCCATGATCCGGCCGCGCCGCGCGAGCGGAAACTGATCCGCCAGCAGCGCCGGCGCGATCGTGCCGTACGCCGCCTCGCCCACGCCGACCGCCGAGCGCGCGAGGAACAGCGACCAGAATCCGCGCGCGAATCCGGCGAGCGCCGTGGCGATGCTCCAGATCGCGACGCCGAGGGCGATCAGCGGCGGGCGCCTGCGGCGATCGCCGAGCGAGCCGAAGACCGGCGAGACGAACGCGTAGACGACGATGAATCCCGACGCGATCAGGCCGAGCTGCGTGTCGCGCAGACCCAGCTCCTCCTTGATCGGCTGCAGCACCGCCGACAATACCCAGCGATCGATGTAGTTGAACAGGTTGATGAAGGTGAGGATCGCCAGGGCGTAGTTGGCGCGGCGATCAATCATCGGTTGCGAAGTGTATCGCGTTCGAAACCTGCGCTGATGCCGTCCGTAACTATGGACGGCTTATCATGTCCCGGTCCATGAAACGGTTCCTCCCGTGGATACTCGCGGTCGCGGGTATCGGCGTCATCCTCCTCGTTTTGCCGGTCTTTCAGCCGGCGCAGCCGCGCGGCATTCGCATCACGCGCGACGAAGCGCGGACGCTCGCCGATCGCGCCGCGCGCGAAGTCGGCATCGATCCGGCGCGCACGTTCTCGACGCTGGTCTGGTGGCCCTCGGCGATTCTCGAGAGGGAGCTGCGCAATCATCCGCGGCGTGCCGAAGCGTGGAACGATCCCGTCCTCGGCCCGCGGCTGAATGCCTATCGCGCGACGTACTACGACCTCGTTCGCGACAAGACTCCGCCGCACGGCATCGTGCACATCGGCGCGCAGCTCGGAGAAGTCACCGCCGCACGCCGGATGCTGCGTCCGGAAAAAGCGGGCGCGAATGCGACCGAAGCGCAGCTGCGTCCGCGCGCCGATGCGTTCGTGCGATCGCGCTCGTTCCGCGGCGCGCCGTCGCCGCAGTTCGAGTCGGCGCGTCCGACCGTCGTCCGCGGACGCACCGACTGGGTCTTCCGCTACCGCGTCCCGACCGCGTTCCCGCTGAAGAACATCGTGCCGTACCTCAACGTCTACTTCGTCGGCGACCAGCTCGGCGGATGGCAGCTCGCCGAGGAGTACGCCGACGGTCATCAGTTCGAGCAGGAGAACGCCGGCGAGCTTCTCAGCCTGCTGATGCAGTTCGCGCTGCTGTTCGTGCTGCTGCTGGTGCTGCTCATCATCTTCCTGCGCAAATACCACGCGGGCGAAGTCGGCGTCGGCGCGGCGTCCGTGCTGTTCATCCTGATGATCGTGCTCGCGATCGCGGGCTCGATGATCGTTCGCGTCTCCATGTCCGAGGGCACCGGCATGGGCGTCTCGGCGCCGCTGACCTCGTGGGCGCTGGTGGCGTTCAAGCTCTTCTTCGCCGACATCCCGATGGCGGTCATCGTCTTCTTCGCGTGGGCGACCGGCGAGAGCTTCGCGCGCGAGCGATGGGGCGATCGCCTCGCCGCGTTCGACGCGATCCTGCGCCGCGATCCGTTGAACTCGACCGTCGGCCGCTCGCTGCTGCACGGCGCGCTCTTCGCTCCCGCCGTCGCCGCCGCGGCCCTCGGCATCGGCGCGATCGGCGTCCTCACCGGCGCCGCATGGCCGTCGCACAGCGGCGGCACCACCGAGATCCTCTACGCGGGCGGTCCGTGGACCGCGCTCCTGCGGTCGGCGCTCGATGCGATCTGCGCGTCGATCGCGGGCGTGCTCTTCCTCGTCGCGTGGATGCATCGCCGCCGTCTGCTGTGGCTCGGAATCGGCGCGGCGATCGTCTTCGGCGCGATCACGGCGACGGCGCCGCCGCCGATCGATCCGTACGCGATGCGCGTGCTGTTCGGCGTCGGCGCGATCGGCGCGACCGTCGCGATCTTCCTCGGATACGACCTCCTCGCCGCGGCGACGGCGCTCTTCGCCGGCTCGCTGATCACGCTCGTCGCGCCGCTGCTCTCCGTTTCGCGCGGCGACATGGCGCGCGATCTCGCGCTGACGCTCGCCGTTCCGCTGCTGCTCGTCCTCGGATATGCGATCGCCGCGCTGCTCACGCGGCGTGAAGTCGTCTACACCTGGGAAGACCTCGCGCCGCATGTCAAACGCATCGTCGAGCGCGAGCGCGTGAAGGCGGAGATCGACGCCGCGAACCGCATCCAGGCCGCGCTGCTGCCGCTCGACTCGCCCGAGCTCGCCGGCGCCACGGTGGCCTCGCACTATCGCGCCGCGACGGAGATCGGCGGCGACTACTTCGACTTCCTTCGCCAGCCGAACGGCGACATCGGCATCGCCTTCGGCGACGTATCGGGACACGGGCTGACGAGCGGCATCGTGATGGCGATGGCGAAAGCCGCGCTGCTCGTGCAGGTCGACAATGACTCGTCGCCGCGCACGGTGCTCGAGGTGCTGAACGACATCGTGATGAAGACCGCGCCGAAGCGGACGCTGATGACGTTCTTCTTCGGCCTGCTCGACCTCCGCTCGCAGACGCTGCGCTTCTCGTCCGCGGGCCATCTCGATCCGTATGTCTATCGCGCGTCGACGCGGACGATCGAGGCGTTGTCGTCGTGGGGCTTCCCCCTCGGCGTGCGCCGCCGCGAGGAGTTCCGCGAGCACACCGTGGAGTTCGCGGCCGGCGACCGGCTGGTGTTGTACAGCGACGGATTAATCGAGGCGATCGACGACGACGGCGAGCCGTTCGGATTCGAGCGCTTCGAGAAGACGATCATGTCCAGCGGCCACCTCACGGCGGACGAAATGAAAAAAGCCGTCCTTTCCGCCGTCCGCAAATTCACGCGGAACCGCCCGCCCGAGGATGACCAGACCCTGGTCGTCGTCGCGTTCGAAGACGAGGTGGCCGACATCATCGCGATCGACGCGCACGCCGTGGCCATCGAGGCCGTCGAAACCGTGCACTGACCGCCGTGATAGAGTTTTCGGTATGGCTGACTATTACTATGCCCTGACCCTGACCGCCGCGGGAGTCTCGAGCACCGCGTATTACTCGCTGACCCCGACCTCCAACCTCGAGTTCACGCAGGGCGGCGTCTCGATCATGCCGACCCAGACCGCCGCCACGCTCGTCAACATCTATCCCGAGACCCTGCAGATTCAGTCACCGGCGGGAGCGCTCTACGCCGGCGTGACCATCCTGACCGGAGACAACCAGATCGCGGGACGCCTGATGGTCAGCCCGCCCGTCAACGTCGCCGTCGTCGTCACGCTGTACGGCGTCGGAGGACAGCAGCTCGGCCAGACCACGCTCGATCCGGGCACCGGCGACAAGGCCTTCAGCTTCCCCGTTTCCGAAGGGAACGCGATCAGCAAAACCGACGTCGCCGGCGTTCTTCGCGGCCTCGTTCCCCCGGCCACGCCGTAAGCAAATGAGCGCATTCACCATCGCCATCCCCATCGTCGAGCACTTCGACCTGATGGATGTGGCGAACCCGTACGAGATCTTCTGCTGGCTGAAGCCGTTCTGGAAAGAAGGCGGCGGCGAGCTGCAGGTCCAGCTGGTCGGTCACGCCAAAGGCGTGGCCGTCCAATCCTTCAACGGCGCGGAGCTGAAGACGCACGCGGCATTCAGCGACTTCGCCGACACGCGCGCCGACGTGCTCTTCGTCCCCGGCGGCGGCGGCACGTACGTCGACGCGATCAAGAAGGACAACGACCTCCGCGCCTTCGTACAGCAGCAGGCCGAGCACGCGAAATGGATCGCATCCGTCTGCACCGGCGCGTTCGTCCTCGCGAACGCCGGCCTCCTCGACGGCGTGCGCGCGACGACGCACTGGATGTTCCTCGCGCAACTGCAGCAGGAGTATCCGAACGTCCAGGTCGTGAACGGCTTCCCGCGCTTCGTACAGGACGGCCGCTTCACGACCGGCGGCGGCATCTCCTCCGGCATCGACGAAGCCCTCACCCTCGCCGGCACGATCGCCACGCAACACGCCGGCCGCGAGATCGAGCTCGCCATCCAGTACCGCCCCCAGCCGCCGTACGGCGTCGGCGATCCCTCGGTCGCCGATTACGCGACCTGGAAGGGCGTGACTACGGATCTGTCGTGACGTGTCCGCAATTGTTTCTGACGACGCCGATCATCGCTGCCGGCGCCAGAATTGGGAGATCAGATGCGCATGAAGACCGGCCGGTCCGCATGTCGGTGTCCTCTTTCGGCGACGACAATTGTTTGAGCCTTCGGGTCATGGACACCCAGGAATGTTGGGAGGAGTCCACGAAACCGGCCAACTCGATTAGGTGGAAGCGTTTACGGCATGTGTGGGACACGAGGCCCGCACGTGCGGACACGAGGTTCACGTGTGCGGACACGAGGTCCGCACGTGCGGGCCACGAGGTTCACGTGTGCGGACACGAGGTCCGCACGTGCGGACACGAGGTTCACGTGTGCGGACACGAGGTCCGCACGTGCGGGCCACGAGGTTCACACGTGCGGACACGAGGTTCACACGCGCGGACTGGCGATCCACACGCGCGGACTGGCGATCCGCACGCGCGGACTGGCGATCCGCACGCGCGGGAGACGAGGTTCACACGTACAACGGCAGCCCCTTCGGATCCCCAGGACTGGCGCGGCTTTCCCGCCTCTCGCTCTGGTGGATTCGTTTAGGGATCGCCGTCGAGCGCATCGTTTCCGGACATCCCGAGCAGAACGGTGCACACGAACGGATGCATCGGACCCTGAAAGCTCAGACGACGCGTCCTCCGGAGTCCACGTTCGAAGGTCAGCAACGACGCTTCGACCATTTCGTCGACGAGTACAACAACGAGCGGCCGCATGAGGCTCCTGGCCAGAAGCGACCCATGACTCTCTACACTTCATCCTGCCGTCCATATCCGGAGTCGCTTCCAGCGATCGAATATCCCGGGCACCTTGAGACCAGGAAGGTCGATCACACTGGCATGATCCGATGGAAGAATGCGCGCCTTTTCCTGAGTCATACGCTGCACGGCGAGACAGTCGGCCTGGAGGAGGTCGACGACGGCGTCTGGTCGCTCTACTACGCCTCGGTTTTACTTGCTCGATTCGATGAACGCGAACGAAGGTTCTACGGATGACCGAGCTCGTCGAAGGTCCTGGCTTCGCCTCGAGGATACGGAAATCGAAGTCTGCCTCTACCCTGCCGCGTCGACAGTGCTTGTTCGCCACGGTCTGCCGGATAACGAAAGGGCTGCCGCTCCGCGTCGGCGCACATTCGGTGGCGAATCAACAGCGAGCTACAATGCCAATCGCCACCAAAAGTGTTACTCATGTCCCCGGTCGATCTGTTACCCATGTCCCCGGTCGATCCGTGAGGTTAGGCCGCGACGGTCAGCGATACCGCGAAAGCCAGGCCTTCAGGGATTCGTAATCTCGAAGGCCGAGGCGATGTCCGACCCTCTGTTGAAATGCTAAAGCCGGACTTGTAAAGAAACTCGATGTAACGACGAGACCGGCGCTTGCATTCTGTTCGGAAACCACGCCATAAAGTTGACGAACTGGCTGCACACCTACACGCTTGACATGACTGTAACGCTTACATTCCACCAAACAGAGTTGCGGCACGGCGATACCCGCCCGTTTGACAGCAACGATATCAAAGCCGCCATCACGAGTTTCCGGCGTAAGTTCTACCTCATAACCGTCTCTCGCGAGCAGTTCTGCTATTAGCCGCTCGAACTCGCGAGGCGATAACCTCAACAGATCATCAGGTCTATAGGCCAGAAGTCGCAGCTCGAGCGCCTCCGATACCGTCTCGACAAAACCACCTGATCGTGCGTCGGAGTCGGCAGAATAGAGTACTTCGTGCTGAGCATCACTCATGAAAGCGAGCAGAAAAGTATCGAGCTGCCGCTCGACCCACGACTCGCCGCGGTCGTTCACCACCTTGAACTCGAACAATTCACGGAATTGTTCATAGTCACGTTCCGCTTGCGCCATCTGATGTGAAACCGCCTTCAAGCGGAAGGTGAAGTCTGCCTGTTCGTCCGACTCTGCGACTGCGCGCGCTTCTCCCAAGTCTCCTTCTACCCATACCGCAATCGCGTTCGGAAGCAAAGTCTTGAGCTCACGAATCGCCTGCAGATTTCCTACATTTACGACGACAGGCCGATTCTGTGAAAGGACACGCAGCGAGTCGGAACTAAACCCGTACGCATTCGAAAAATTGTGATAAACAACATCGCACGTGATCTGCAGTAGCGACGTCGTGACGAATTGCATCTCGTCGCCGTCCTGGGGTCGGCGCGGACGGTCGGTGAACTTGGGACCGAGGACCGCGCCGCGTTTCAGCAGGTACTCCTGCGCGACTGACCTGCCCGCGCCGAGGGGTCCTGCCACGATTATGATGGCGTTCGCCACAGCATTCTCATTCTACGTGCTTCTTCGTCGGCCTGACATGCTGCAGCTGAAGGCGACTCCACAGACATGGCCGGTGCGCTGATTGTGCGCAGGCGCCGAGCGGCATGGAAAGTGTGCCTTCACGACAACTCGTGATTCGTCGGCCTAACGCATGATGAGAGCACGCTCCTTCCTGTAGCTTTGGAGTCGCCAGACACCAGAGAAAGGAAGGAGCGGCTGCCATGACAAGTCAGGCGACTCAGTATCTCGCCCTTGATGTTCACCAGGCAACGGTCGTTGCCAGCCTCAGGTCCGCAGACGGATCAATCCGAATGCGGGCGACGGTACCGACGGAAGCGAAGGCAGTGGTCAACCTCGTTCGCGGCGCGGGTCCTCACGTTCGCGTCGCACTCGAGGAAGGAACACAGGCGCAGATGCGAGACCCGCTCGCGCGACGGCCCCCGGACCCCGACCCCAGAAAGCGCCGAAGGCGCGCCCGAACAGCGCCGAAGGCGCGCACGCCAGCCGCCCACCCACCTCAAGATACAATCCGCCCCCTATGGCCCAGCCCGAACCGAACAAAGTCATCTACTCCATGGTCGGAGTCTCCAAGTTCCATGGAAAGAAACAGGTCCTCAAGGACATCTACCTCTCGTATTTCCACGGCGCGAAGATCGGCGTCCTCGGCCTGAACGGCTCCGGGAAATCCACCCTCCTGCGCATCCTCGCGGGCGTCGACAAAGACCACCTCGGCGAGACCGTCCTCTCGCCCGGCTACACCGTCGGCCTCCTCGAACAGGAGCCCAAGCTCGACGAGACGAAGACCGTGCGCGAGGTCGTCGAGCAGGGCGTGCAGCCGGTGCTCGACCTGCTGAAGGAGTTCGACGACATCAACAACGCCTTCGGCGATCCCGACGCCGACATGGACAAGCTCATGGACAAACAAGGGAGGGTTCAGGACAAGCTCGACGCTTTGGGCGCGTGGGACCTCGACTCGAAGCTCGAGATGGCCATGGACGCGCTGCGCTGTCCGCCCGGCGAGACGCTGATCGCGACCTGCTCCGGCGGCGAGAAGCGCCGCGTCGCGCTCTGCCGCCTGTTGCTGCAGGAGCCCGACATCCTCCTCCTCGACGAGCCGACGAACCATCTCGACGCGGAGAGCGTGCAGTGGCTCGAACAGCATCTGCAGAAATACGCCGGCACCGTCATCGCCGTCACGCACGACCGCTACTTCCTCGACAACGTCGCCGGCTGGATCCTCGAACTCGACCGCGGCGAGGGGATTCCGTGGAAGGGCAACTACTCGTCCTGGCTCGAGCAGAAACAGGGCCGCCTCGCGCATGAGGAGAAGGCGGAGTCGAGCCGGCAGAAGACGCTCGAGCGCGAGCTCGAATGGATCCGCATGTCGCCGAAGGCGCGCCACGCGAAGGGGAAGGCGCGCATCAACGCGTACGAGAACCTCCTCAATCAGGAGACCCGGGAGAAAGTCCAGGAGCTCGAGATCTACATCCCGCCCGGCCCGCGCCTCGGCAATGTCGTCGTCGAAGCCGATGCCGTGGCGAAGGCGTACGGCGACAATCTCCTCATCGAAGACATGTCGTTCCAGCTCCCGCCCGGCGGCATCGTCGGCGTGATCGGTCCGAACGGCGCGGGCAAGACGACGCTCTTCCGCATGATCGTCGGCGAGGAAAAGCCGGACGGCGGAACCATCCGCGTCGGCGACACGGTGAGGCTCGCGTACATCGATCAGAACCGCACGCTCGACGCCGACCGCACGATCTTCGAGGAGATCACCGGCGGCGGCGAGGTGGTGCAGCTCGGGCCGCGCGAGATGAATTCGCGCGCCTATGTCGCGCGCTTCAATTTCTCCGGACAGGACCAGCAGAAGAAGGTGGGCACGCTCTCGGGCGGCGAGCGCAATCGCGTGCACCTGGCGAAGATGTTGAAGGAGGGCGCGAACGTGCTCCTCCTCGACGAGCCGACGAACGATCTGGACGTGAACACGATGCGCGCGCTCGAGGAGGCGCTGGAGAATTTCGCCGGATGCGCCATCGTCATCAGCCACGACCGCTGGTTCCTCGACCGCGTGGCCACGCACATCCTCGCTTTCGAGGGCGACAGCCGCGTGTACTTCTTCGACGGCAATTTCACGGAGTACGAGGAAGAGAAGCGCCGCCGCCTCGGCGTCGACGCCACTCAGCCGCACCGCATCCGCTATCGCCAGCTGAGCCGATGAAGTGTTTTCTCGCGATCGCGTTCGTTTTCGCGCTCCCGATCTCCGCCTCCACGATCACCAGCGCGCTCACCGGCCGCATCACCAGCGCCGGCAAGCCCGTTGCCGGCGCGACGGTGACGCTGACCTCGGAGGCGCTGCAGCATGAACGCATTTCGCGCACCGGCTCGTACGGCACGTACTGGCTCACCGCGCTGCCGCCCGGCGTGTACGAGGTGACGTTCGCCGCGAAGGGGATGCAGACCATCACCCGCCGCGCGACGATCGAGCTCGCCCGCGTCTCGCGCGCCGATGCCGTGCTCGAGCCGAGCGAAGACGAGGAGAACGTCACGTCGACCGCGCGCACGGTCAGCGTCGTCGACACGACGACGGTGACGACGCACTTCTCCGACTTCGTCCTCGATCGCCTCCCCGTGCGCCGCCTGGCCGGCGAGACGAGCCTCCTCGCGCCCGGACCGTGGGACTACCACGCATGGCTCGACGGCTCGGTGCATGTGACGCAGACGTTCTTCCTCGGCGAAGAGTCGACGGAACAGATCACGCACCTGCGCGCGGCCGGCCCGATCGAGGACCACCGCGGCTTCGGCGACATCTCCGTCACGCGCATGCGCTCCGGCGGCAATGATTTTTTTCTCTCGCTGCGCGACAGCGTCACCCACGATCACGGAAGCTCGGAACATCTGTTCGAAGGCGCCGCCGGCGGGCGCATCGTGCGCGACAGGCTCTGGTTCTTCGCGGGCGGATGGACCGGCGACGATCTGTTTTTCTTCGGACCCGTGCGCGGATACGCGGCGAAACTGAACGCGCAAGTCGGCGCGTCGCACAGTTTCGTCGCAACCGGCACCGGCACGCGAATCGGCGCGGATCTCATCGAGACCGGCGCGACGATCACGAAAAAGATCGCCGCTGTGCAATACACCGGCGCGATCTCTCCGCGCGTCACGGTGGAAGCGACGGCCAGCCGCGTCTTCGAGCGCTGGCGCCTGCCGCGGATCACGCGCTCACAGTTCGATCGGGACGCGCTGCTCGCGAAAGCGACCTACGTCCTGCCATCCTCCGCGGGCGATCACGTGCTGACCGCGGGAGGCGCAACGTCCGACACCACCGGACGCGGGTACGCGTATGACGAGACGGTGCTGTTCTTCAATGACCGCTGGGCGCACGATCGATGGGTCGTCGAAGCCGGCGTTCGCAAACAGTCATTCGCGAGTCACGAATACCATCCGCGTTTCGCCGCCGTGTACGACATCCGCGGCAACGGTCGACACGCCGCGAGCGTGACCTACGCGAGCTACGAGGAGCCGCTCTCTGGCCGCAGCCGCCAGCTGACGATCGGCTACGGAGCCGCCCTCGGGTCGTCGGGCTCCTTCCGCGCCGATCTCCTTCGCACGGAGCGCGGTGCCGAGGATGAGTGGGGCGTGCAGGTGGACGCCGCGTATCGATTGTTCGACCGGCTCACCACCGGCGCGAACTACGCGTATACCAGCAACGGCGATTACGCCTCGCAACCGGCGCACGTCGCAAACGGCTGGCTGTCGATCGATTTCCCGGTCGGCGCGCACGTCCTCGGCGCCACGGTGCTGCAGCGCTACCGCGACATCCCGACCACCGATCTCGGACTCCGCTATCGCCTGCCCGCCGGCCGCACGATGCTGACATTCGCCGGCGACCTGACCAACATCTTCAACGATACGAGTACCGAGGTATGGATCGGACGCGCTTTGCGACTGTGGGTGCGTTTGCGACTGTAGACTACGTCCGCAGTTTCATTGCGGCTGCCGCGGCCAGCACGGCGGCAAGGGTCATCAACATCCACACCGACAAGGTGGGAGCACCGCGGCCGTCGCTCGTCACCGTCAGCGTTGCTGAGGCGGCGGGGCCGGACGGCGCGTTGCTGGCGCTGACCGGCGACGTCGTGTTGAGGTGTGTGCCGATCACTGTTCCCCGCACGCTGACGGTGATCGTGCAGGACTGGCCCCCGGCAAGCACGCTCGATGTGCTGGAAAAGGTCTCCGTCCCGGGATTGATGCTGAACATGCCTCCCCCGGTTGCGAGCGTGCTGCACGTGCCGCCGGTCTGGGTGATGAGATCGATCCCCGCCGGCATGGTGTCGGAGAACTGAACGGTCGTGAGGGGAAGGACCGGGTTGGGATTCGTCACCGTGATCGTGGCAATGGAGTTGCCGTTGAGCACGACCACCGCCGGGTTGAAGCTCTTGGTAATCACCGGAGCCGCGGCCTGCGCGAACACCGTTCCCGCGGAGAACGCGCTGATGAGCACAGCCGTGACGAGCGCAAGGCGCGACGAGCTTTGATTCATGGACACACTCTCCTTCTCGATCGGGGAAGGCGCGATTATTGTCCAGCGCAGCGCTCCTGCGCAACGACTTAACGTCTCACCGCGCGCGCGATCTGAATCCCGATCGCGACAATGGCCAGCGCCGCGGCACCGATGATCAGGCGCGAATCGAACGACAGCATCCCCGCCATCACCACTCCGAACAACAGCACGCCGAGCAGCGGCGATGGGCGCGCGGTCACCGAGGCGCATGCCCGGCAGGCGGCATCCTCGGAGGGCAGGTCCCGGAAGCACGATTTGCAGTAGCCGGCCACAGTACGTTGCTCTCTCACGTCCGACGCTCGAACGCCCCGCGCGGTTTCGGTATAGTTGGACGATGCCGAACGATCCCACTCCCGAAGATGGCGTCCCCTGGCTGACCGCCAATCGTGACTCACTGGTCGAAGAGGCTCGCCGAACGAACGCCGCGCTCGCGGAGCAGCTCAAAATGAAGCTCGACGCCCTCGCCGGACGCGACTCCATCAACATCACCGACATGTTCGAGATGCAGATGCTGATGAACAAGCTCTCGCAGCTGAGCGAGATGAGTACATCCGTGATCTCCGCCGCCAATTCCGCGATCTCATCGATGGCGCGCAACGTCAAGTCCTGACGTTGACTGGTCAGCGGTTAATGGCGGCCCAGCGCCTTCTCGACAGCTTTCGGATTCTCAGCGGCGATCTTGAGCAACGCTCGCGCCGGTCCATGTGGCTGACGTCGGCCTTGCTCCCAATTACGCAGCGTCGCTACGCTTACACCGATCATCAGCGCGAACTCATCCTGCGACTTCTTCAGTCGTTTGCGAATCGCCTGGACGTCCTCTGGAGTAAATGAAAACTCGCGACTCGGCTTCATTTCACCACGAAGAATCTTTCCCCCTTCCCTCACGCTCTCGAGCAGTTCCTCAAACGCTTCCTTTTTCATTTGAACTCCTGCCGGACCGCCTCGCCCAGGACTGCTTTCTGGGCGGCTGTGAGATCCTTCTGTTCATTCTTGTCATAGACATACAACATCAGAAACATCTCGCGATCCGGATGCCGGTACTCCTCATCCGACAAGGCCTCAGTGATCTTTCGCGTGAAGACTCTCGTCTCGACGAACTTCACTCGCCAATGCTACGCCATTGGCGTAATCCACGGCAACATCGGAAACACCGCCGTTGTTCCTTCACAGGCAGGGACCTGTTTGCCGCCGCGCGGACCGCTGTGACGCGCCGTTCACAAGGTTTACCGTCCGCTGACAACTGTCACAGACGTCGATTCGGGAAATCGTGCGGCGGTTTCCGGAATCCGAATGTCACGTTGTTGTAGCGGCGCGCAAGTCTCACATTCCATTACGACTCTCCCGGCGAAGCCGCCGGTGGCAGGGTTGCAATGCAGGTACATCGGTGCTCGCCAATTACAAATGAGGAACGAGGAGGAGAGATGTCACAACGAAAAGTCATAGTGAGCATGATCCTGATCGCGCTGGTCGTTGCGGTGTCCGGATTCGGACAGACGACGGCGCAGATCGCGGGCACGGTCACGACCGACGGCACCCCCCTGCCGGGAGTCACGGTCACCATTACGTCACCGCAGATGCAGGGCTCGCGTACGGCGACGACCCTGGACACCGGCGGCTATGCGTTTCAGGGCGTTCCGCCCGGCGAATATACGGTGAAGTTCGAGCTGAGCGGGATGTCGGACGTCACGAAGAAGACGACCGTCGGACTCGGACAGGTCGCGCGTGCGGACGCGGACCTCAAGGTCTCGGCTGTCGCCGAGGCGATCACCGTCACGGCCTCGGCGCCGACGGTGATGGAGACCACGCAGGTCACCACGAACATGACCCATGCCGAGGTCGAGGCGCTGCCGATTCGGCGCAACCAGCTCGAGACCGCGCAGTTCGCGCCGGGGGTCAACGTGAACACGCCGTCGCTCGGGCAGTATCAGATCTCCGGAAGCCCGGGGTATGACAACCTCGTGCTGGTGAACGGCGTCGTCGTCAGCGAGAACGTCCGCAGCCAGGCGCGGCCCCTTTACGTCGAGGACGCGATTCAGGAGACGACGGTCATGACCGGCGCGATCTCCGCCGAATACGGCCGCTTCACCGGCGGCGTCGTGAACTCGATCACCAAATCGGGCGGCAACTCATTCAGCGGCTCGTATCGCGACAACCTCACCAACCCGTCGTGGAGCGCCGCGACGCCGGCCGGCGAGGCGCGTCCCGACAAGCTCAATCAGATTCACGAGGCCACGCTCGGCGGCTTCGTCATCCGCGACCGCCTCTGGTTCTTCACCGCGGGACGCAAGGCCAACACCGACACGCCCGGAACCACCGCGGCGATTCCCGCGGGCACGAGTCCCGTGAGCCCGGCGTCGACGCCGGTTTCCTTCAATACGACGATCAGCGCGCGCCGCTTCGAAGGAAAGCTGACGGGCCAGATCAATCCGTCGCATTCGATCGTGGCCTCGTACTTCCAGCTCGACTCGGCGACGGAAGACAGTTTCTTCGTTTCCGCGCCGATTTACGACGTGGCGAGCCTCACCAACCGCAATGATCCCGAGTCGCTGGTCTCGGCTCACTACAATGGGATTTTCTCCACGAACCTGCTGGTCGAGGGTCAGTACTCGCAGCGCAAGCAGGCCTTCAAGGACAATGGCGCGAAGCTCACCGACATCGTGGGCGGAACGCTGCTCATCGACCGCGCCAACAACATTCGCTACAACTCTCCCACCTTCTGCGGTATCTGCGACACTGAGACCCGCAATAACAAGGAGTACCTGCTCAAGAGCAGCTACTTCCTGAGCACCAGCGCCACCGGCACGCACAACATCGTCGGCGGACTGGACCGCTTCCAGGAAGCGCGTTACGCGAACAACTTCCAGTCGGGCTCCAACTTCCGGCTCTTCGTGACGCGCACGCAGTTCAATAACGGAACGATCTATCCGGTCATTACGCCGACCACGGCCACCGGCGCCGGGACGTACATTCGCTGGACTCCGATTTTCGTCGGCGCGAATGCCAGCGACCTGACGACCGACTCGGCGTTCGTCAATGACAAGTGGGATTTCAACAACCATCTGACGTTCAGCGCCGGCGCGCGCTGGGACAAGAACAACGCCGTCGACAGCAATGGCAACGTGGTGTCGAAGGACAGCCGCGTCACGCCGCGCCTCGGTGCGTTCTATGACGTGAAGGGCAACGGCCGCCATCGGGTCAGCGCGACGTATGGACAGTACGCGTCGCATGTCGTCGAGAACGCCGCGTCCGCGAATGCGTCCGCCGGCCAGCCCGCGACCATCGACTTCGCCTACAAGGGACCGAGCTTCAATACCACGACCCTCGACACGCCGATGGAATCGGTGATCCAGCAGGTCTTCGCCTACTTCAACAGCACGCAGGGCGGCGTCGGCAATACGTCGGTCACGAACCTCCGGACCAACGGCGCGATCAGCTTCCCCGGCTTCGCGGCGTATTTCCCCAATGATCTGCGCACTCCGTACGTCGACGAGTGGACGGTCGGGTACGCCGTACAGGTCGCGCCGCGCGCGTATGTGAAGGTCGACCTGATCAACCGCAAGTGGCACGATTTCTATGGCGCGAACGTCACGACGCAGACGCGCCACATCAACACCGAGACGCTGCCGAACGGAACGACGTTCAGTATCCCGATCGACATGCTGGAGATCGTCAACAGCGATACGGTCACGCGCAAGTATCAGGGCCTGCAGCTGCAGACGCGCTGGAATCCGTCGCGCTATCAGCTGGGCTTCAATTACACGCTGTCGAAGCTGAAGGGCAATGCCGAAGTCGAGACCTCGGGGAGCGGTCCCGGCGCAATCACGAATTTCGGCAGTTTCTATCCCGAGTTCCTGAATTACGCCAATCATCATCCCGAGGGCTACGTTCAGGGGGATCAGCGCCATCGCCTGCGCGCCTGGGCGGGAATCGACGTCCCCTTCCCGGCCGTCCTCGGCACCCTCAATGCCACCGTTCTTCACAACATCGACAGCGGCATTGCGCTGTCCCATCTCGGCACCATCGACGTGAGGACCTACGCCGGCGCCCCGACGCCGGCCGGCTACAATCAGGGCGTCAATGGCGCGTACTATTTCAGCCCGCGCGGCGCGATCCACCTGCCGACCGTGCAGAGCACCGACATCGCCGTCCGCTGGGCGCGACGCATCTCGCGCTTTGAAGTCTTCGCTCAGGGCGACGTCCTGAACGTGCTCAATCGCCACGACGTCGGCTTCAACGCCAATGGAACGGCGGCGCTGCTCTCCAGCATCAACACCACCGTGCGCACGTCGATCAGCGCCACGCCGCGCGACTTCGTGACCGGTGCCACGCTGCAGAAATTCAATCCGTACACCGAAACGCCGGTCGCGGGCGTGCATTACTCCGTCGACCCGAATTTCGGAAAGGCCGTCAACAACAACGGATACCAGACGCCGCGCACCGTGCGCACGTCCGTGGGCATCCGCTTCTAACGCTCTGTTCGAATGCCCGCGGCTTCGCGCGTACGACGCGCGAGGTCGCGGGCCACCGGCGTCGGATTGGCGCGGACGAGCCGCTGCAGCGCCGCCGAGCCCTGGTCGCGCTCCCCCATCGCGTAATGCAGCAGGGCCAGCCGCGCATACGCCAGCCGGTTCGAGGGAAACGCCGCGATCTCGCGCTCGAACGCCGCAATGGCCTCATCGGGACGATCGGTGCGCGCGAAGATCTCGCCGCGCACGGCCTCGAGGCCATAAACGCGCTCCGTCGCGAGATCGGCCGCGCGCAGCGCCTCGGCATGGGCACCGCGCGACTCCAGTACTTCCGCCAGCAGCACACAATGCGACGCGGCGCCCTGAGGACGCTCGCAAAGCGACCGCGCGATCCTCTCCGCTTCGGCCCATTGTTGCCGTCCGAGCGCGATGCGCGCCAGCAGCACGGAAGCCGCGTCCGGGCTCCCCTGCATCGCCGCGCGAGCCGCCTGTTCGGCTTCGGACAGCCGGCCCGCCTCGCGCTCGGCATCTCCGATCATCACCACGATCTCGGGCGAAAAGACGCCCGACACTTCCGCCGCACGGCGGTACGCCGCAATGGCGCCGCCCGAGTCTCCCAGCGCCGACCGCACCTGCCCGAGGCGAATCCATGCCTCGACCATGCGCGGCTCGCGCTTCAGGATTTCCTCGAGCACAGGCATCGCCTCGGACAGGCGTTGCTCGTCGGCGAGACGAAATCCGGTTTGCAGCTCGCCCAGAATCGCGATGCTGTCGCGCGGATTCGGCAGCGTGCGCGGATCGGGACGCGTGCGAACACTGCCGATGTATCCGAGGGCGGCCAGCCGCGACGCCGCTTCCGGGTCGACGACGGGGACGGCAGCGGCGACCGGGTATTGAGCGAGCAGCGCGCGCATGCTCGCGACGGTGCGCCGCTCGTTCTCGATCACGTTCGTCCGTTCCGAAGAGTCGCGCTGAAGGTCGTACAACTCCGGCTTCGGAGAGTCGATGTAATGGAAACGCGCATTGACGATCGACCGGAGATCGCTCCAGCCGAGCTGCAGATACGGATAGAGCGTTTCGGAATGCACGGCGCGGTTTGCGGGGAGCGCGAACAGCGACGCGGCGGTCGTCGTTTTCAGCGGCAATTTCGCCATGTCGGCGATCGTGCGGGCGATGTCGATGCTCGCCGCCACGCCGCCGGCCCGTCCCGCGCGGCGCATTGTGGCCGGCAGCTTCACGATCAGCGGAACCTGGATCGCCTCGCGGTACAGAAGAATCGAATGCTGATCCTCACCATGATCGCCAAGACCCTCGCCGTGATCCGACGTGACGACGATCAGTGCGCGCTCGTAAATCCCCTTTTCCTTCAGAAACCGAAAGAAATTGCCGAGGATTGCGTCGGCGGCCGCGATCTCGCCGTCATACCGGTTCGCATAACGGCTGCGGAACGGCTCGGGCGGATCGTAAGGAACGTGCGGCTCATAAAGATGCAGGAAAAAGAAAAACGGCTTCGACTGTCCGGCGATCCATTTCTGCGCAATCGCCGTCGTTGCCGCGCCGCTGCGCTGATACTCCGCGAACGCCGCACCCTCGGAGGGACTCGCAGAGTCCTCGTAGAAATCGAACGCCTCGCGCAGTCCTGTATCGCCGCGGAGCACATAAGACGACACCGCGGCGCCGGTCGCATAGCCGGTTTCCTTCAGCAGGACGGGAACGGAGGGATGGCGGGAGGCATCGAAACGAAATCCGAGGTTATTGCGGACTCCGTGCTCGACGGGAAGGAGACCGGTCAGCATCGAAACGTGCGACGGCAGCGTCATCGGACAATGCGCATACGCGTTCTCGAACACCAGCGCATCGCGGGCGAACGCGTCGATGGCCGGCGTCGCCACGCCCCGATATCCGTAGACCGGAAGGTGGTCCGCGCGCAGCGTATCGATGGAAATGAGAATGACCGGCGCGCCCGCGAGTGCCGGTGGTGCCGCGGGCGTCGGCGGCGTTTCGCCGCGCCGGCATCCCGCCGCAAGAGCGGCGAGGACGAGAATCGCGGCGCTACAAACCCTCTTCCGCAATGACCCAGGCCAATACCGCCAGTGCGGCGGTGTTCTGCGCCAGCGCTTTCGGATCCACCTTGTCCAGCGTATCCGCCGGCGTGTGATGGAAATCGAAATAGTGGCGCGGGTCGGGGACGAGGCCGAAGCCGGGCACGCCGGCGTCGGTCAGCGGCGACGTATCGGCGCCGGTATGTTTCGAGCTGATGAACTTGATCGGCGCAATGCGCGACAAAATGCGCGCGCGCGTCTGAATGCGCTCCAGTGCCGCGCCCTCGAGCGTCGTAATGAACGCCACCGGCGGCGCCGCGCCGGCATCGGTCTCGATCGCGGCGATGTGCTTCTGCACTTCCTCACGTTTCGCGACGTTGTCGAAATACTTGTGACCGCCGCGCAGTCCGTTTTCCTCGTTCATGAACAGCACGCCGCGGATCGTCCGCTTCGGCTGAATCCCGAGCTCTTTCAGCAGGCGCAGCGTCTCCATCACCATCGCCACGCCCGAGCCGTCGTCGATCGCGCCGGTGGCGAGATCCCAGGAATCGAGGTGCCCGCCGATGAGCACGACCTCGTCGGGGCGCTCGCGGCCGCGGATCTCCGCGATCACGTTCGCCGACTCGACGTCGGGCAGCGTCCGCGGCGTCAGGACGAGCTGCATGCGAACGCGCTCCCCTTTCGCGAGGAGGCGATGAATCAGATCCGCGTCCTCGGTGGTGATCGCGGCGGCGGGGATCTTCGGCTGTTTCTCGTCGTACCTCATCGCGCCGGTGTGCGGCGTGCGAAGCGACGCTGTCGCGACGGAGCGGACCACGGACGCGACCGCGCCGAATTCCGCCGCGCGGCTCGCGCCGCCGCCGCGGAACACGACCGCCTTTCCGTACGCGTCGAAGGCCTGCCCGCTCTCGACGAGCGCCATGTCCATCGGTTTGTTATAGAAGACGATTTTCCCCGCGATCTTTGCCCGTCCGAGCTCGGCGAGCTGCTCGTACGACGTCACTTCGACCACCTCGGCCGTAATACCGGCGGCCGGCGTGGCGATGCTGCCGCCAAGCGCGGTGAGGACGATTTTCTGGTCATTGTGGGAGACCAGGCGCCCCCGCTCCGCGCCGCGCACCCAGTGCGGCACCATCACCTTCTCATTGCGGACGTCGAAGCCCCAGTCGCGCAGCTGCTGCGTCGTCCACTTCACGGCGAGCTCGGCGCCTTTCGAGCCCGACAGGCGCGGACCGATGTTGTCGGTCAGATACGCCAGCGTGTCGTACGCGCGCGTGCTCGTGAGCTCCCGCTCGATGATGCGGTCGGCGGGGGATTGGGCGTAGGCGGCTCCGCCGGATACAAGAGCGGTGGCTAACGCCACCGCACTCCTAAAGTTCGGTGTCAATTTGTGCCCTTTGCAGCGAGCCGGAGTAATCGACATAGATCGATTTCCATTCGGAGAATACGTCGATGCCGGCGACGCCTGCCTCGCGATGTCCGTTTCCAGTTTCCTTCGTCCCGCCGAAGGGCAGATGCACCTCGGCACCAATGGTCGGCGCATTGACATAGAAAATGCCGGTATACATGTCGCGCATCGCTGTAAAGGCTTTGTTCACGTCGCGCGTATAGATCGACGACGACAGACCGTACTTGACGCCGTTGCCGATTGCGACCGCTTCTTCCAGTGAATCGCAGCGCATGACCGCGGTCACCGGTCCGAAGATCTCCTCGTTTGCAATGCGCATGTCCGGCGTCACGTCCGCGAACACGGTCGGCTCGTGGAAGAAACCCTTCGCATAATCGCCGTCGCGCAGTGCATGGCCTCCGGCGACGACTTTCGCGCCTTCGTCCTTGCCGATCTGCACATACGACTCGACCGTCTTCAACTGCGACTCCGAAACGTTCGGACCCATGTCGACTTTCGGATCGAGTCCGTTGCCGACGCGCAGCTTTTTCGCGCGCGCGGCGAGCTTCTCCACGAACTCATCGTAGATCCTGCGATGCGCCACGACGCGCGAGGCCGCGGTACAGCGCTGTCCGCTCGTGCCGAACGCGCCCCACAATGCCCCGTCGACGGCGAGATCGACGTCGGCGTCGTCCATCACCATGATGATGTTCTTGCCGCCCATCTCGAGGTGGACGTGCTTGAAGGTTGGCGCGCACGCGACATTGATCTGGCGTCCGACGTCGGTCGAGCCGGTGAACGAGATCACGCGCACATGCGGATGCGCGAGCATCGGCTCGCCGACTTCGCGTCCGCCGCCGGTGACGACGTTCCACACGCCCTTCGGCAGCCCTGCTTCCTCGAGCGCCTCGGCGAGCATGATCACGGACAGCGGCGTGAGCGACGCCGGCTTGATGACGACGGTATTGCCGCAGATCAGCGCGGCCATACCCTTCCACGCCGGAATCGCGATGGGGAAGTTCCAGGGCGTAATCAGACCGGCGACGCCGAGGGGCATGCGGACGGCCATGTTGAACTTGTTGTGCAGCTCGGAGGGCGTCGTCACGCCGAACAGGCGGCGGCCCTCGCCGGCGGCGAGAAAGGCCATGTCGATCGCTTCCTGCACGTCGCCCTTCGTCTCGTCGAAAACCTTGCCCATCTCGCGGGTCATCTCGCGCGCGATTTTGTCCTTATCGCGCTTGAGGATGTCGCCGACGCGATAGAGATACTCGGCGCGTTTCGGCGCGGGCGTGAGGCGCCACGCGTCATAGGCGCGCTGCGCGGCGTCGACGGCGGCATTGAGATCGTCGGCATTGGACTCCTGGAACGTGCCGATCAGATCGTCCTGATTCGCGGGATTGCGGTTCTCGAACGTCCGTCCCGACTTCGACTTCACCCACTGGCCGTCGATGTAATTCGCATATTCGCGCGTCGAGCGCAGCTCGTGCTGCCGCGCGAACGTGGTGGTTTCGATTGCAGACATTGAAATCCTCCGGGAGTGCTATTTCGTTTTGGGCTGGGCGCTCTCGCCTTCGTGCGGCACTCGCGATCCCATATCGACGCTGCCGCGGAATTTCGCCCCTTCGGCGACGACGATCTTCGGCGCTTTGATGTTGCCGTCGACGGTGGCGCTGGCGACGAGCTCCACGCGCTCATCGGCGGAGACGTCGCCGGTGAGCTTCCCCTCGATCAGCACGTTGCGCGCATGCACGGTCGCTTCGACGCGCGCCTTGGTGCCGATGCGGAGGTCGGTGCTGAGGTTGACCTTCCCGCGGATCGTACCTTCGACCAGCATCGGCTCGGAGCCGGTGATCGTGCCGTCGATGGTGATGTTGGGGCCGATCACGGTGCCTCCGGGGCCCGTCGGCAGGTCGATGCGTCCGACCGGTTTGGGCGGAGCGGCGACATCCTTGGAAAACAGAGCCATCGTTCGAGTTCCTCCGCAGAGGCCGGAACCTCGCGAAAATCGGGGGCGAAGCATAGCACGCGGACCGAGGGAGCCCGCGAATTCGGACATTCGAACGAAGTTGTACGCTCCATTGGATTTCGAGGGGTGTCACCGGAAGGTGAAAAGGCCGTAAAGGCAACAGGACGCTGATGTTATCGAACCTGTTCAAAGCGGCTACAAATCTGCTACCGTGTGCAGTATCGTCAACCGCGGGGGGTTCCTCCCGCCGCTAACTAATCAGGAGGGTTCGAATGCAGAAGTTGTTCGTCCGTGCAACGACGCTGCTCGCCGTCCTCGTGCTTCTGATGCCCGGTGTCATGCTGGCTCAGACCTCGAGAACGACGGGAGCGATTCAGGGCACCGTCACCGACAGCCAGGGCAATGCTTTGCCCGGTGTCACCGTCACGATCACCAGCCCGCAGCTGCAGGGCTCGCGTACGGAAGTGACCGATGCCGACGGCAAGTACGCCATCCCCGCTCTTCCGCCGGGAACGTACAAGGCCGAGTACACGCTCTCCGGAGTCAAGAACCAGGTGCGCGACGGTATCGAAGTGCACGCTGCTCAGGCGCCGGCCATCAACGTGACGATGGAGCTCGGAGTGAGCGAGACCGTCACGGTCACGGCCAGTCAGGTCGTCGTCGATCCGACGCAGACCCAGACCCAGACCGTGATGGATGAGGATCACCTGAAGTACACCACCGTCGGCTCCGCGAACCGCAGCTATCAGAACGTGCTTGCGCAGGCTCCGGGCGTCACCACGGCCGGCGGCAACCCGCAGGTCTCGGGTGCGAACAACGCGCAGAACGACTGGTACATCGACGGCGTGAACTCGACCGATCCGGTCACGCACACCTTCGGTGGCAACATGGCGTTCGACGCCATCCAGGAGATCTCGGTCATCACCCTCGGCAAGGACGCGGAGTACAAGTCCTCGGGCGGTACGGTGAACGTAATCACCAAGTCGGGCGGCAACGAGTTCTCGGGCTCGTTCGACTATCGCTACAACGACCCCGACTTCCTCGAGCAGGGCAAAGAGAAGAAGTTCGTCGCCCCGACGACCTTCGGCGGCCCGGTGGGAGCCGAGTCGCTCCGCTTCGACAAGAACCTGCAGACCGACAAGTCCGAGCAGCCGCAGGCCACCTTCGGCGGCCCGGTCATGCGCGACAAGCTGTGGTTCTTCATCGCGACGCACAAGCCGGAAACCAACCGCGTCGCCCCGAACCTGTTCGGCTTCCAGCCGGCAGACCGCACCTTCACCGGCTGGAACACCCACGGCAAGATCACCTTCACGCCGTGGTCGAACCAGACCTTCACCGGCAAGTTCACCGACTCGCACGCGCTGATCACCGCCACGGCGTCGAACGGCACCAGCTCGTTCTTCCGTCCGGAAGCGGAGACGCAGCAGACCCAGCACTCGTGGATCTACGCCGGCGCCTATGACGCCGTCCTTTCCTCGAAGTGGCTCGCCAACTTCCAGATCTCGCATCGTCCGTCGAGCCTCGCGTCGACCCCGATGAGCGGCGACCTCTCCACGGTCGGCGTCATCGACAACGCGACCAGCATCCGTTCCGTGAATGCCACGAACGATCAGGGCCGCACCGCCGAGCGCAATGAGCTCATCGCCTCCACCACGTATTACATGGAGAAGATGGGCACGCACGCGTTCAAGGTCGGCGTGAACTTCGACCACACCGAGTTCACCAGCTACAACAACGCCACCGGCAACCCGGCGAACATCCCCGGCTTCGACGCCGGGACGTTCTGCAATCCGGCGTTCACGTACACCGTCGGCGGCGTGGCGAATCACCTGCCGGCCGGCACGCAGTGCACCGCGATCCTCACCCTCAACGTCTCGGCGGCGATTCCTCGCCGCATCACCATGGGCATCATCAATCCGGAATCGACCGTCGAAGGCGACACCCGTTCCTTCTACGTTCAGGATGAATGGCGTCCGATCCCGCGCCTGACCGCGCGCCTCGGCCTCCGTTACGACGCGACCGACTGGGAAAACCACGGTGGCGCGCCTCCTCCCAGCTTCGAGCTGTGGCAGCCGCGCGTCGGCGTGGCGTACGACATCTTCAACAACGCGTCCAGCGTCGTGCATGCGTACGGCGGCAAGATCGGCGACGAGAACCAGCTCACCTATCCGAGCTTCGGCGTCCCGCTGCCGTTCGTCAGCATCCGCTTCAACCAGAACACCGCCGGCGTGTGGTCGTTCTCCCCGACGGGCACGCAGTTCGCCGTCTCCGGCGGTCTGTATGACGACGAAGTCGACCCGAGCTACAGCAATCAGTACTCCGTCGGCATCACGCAGCGCGTGTTCCGCAACACCAGCGTCGACCTGACCGTCGAGAAGCGCACGCAGCACAACCTCTTCGAGGATTACTGCGGCACGCTCGCCGACCAGCTCGATTGCTACATCACCAACCATCCCGGTCCGGCGGGATCGCCGCAGCCGCTGCGCGCCGACTGGCGCGGTGCCATCCTGAAGGTCGAGTCCCGCCCGATGAACTGGCTCGACTTCACCTTCTCGTGGACCCACTCGAAGTCGCGCGGCTCGACGGAGTCGACGCAGAACCAGAACACCTCGTTCGACTACTTCCCGAACACCTTCGTCAACACCTACGGCTACCTCACCGATGACGCCTCGGATCGCGTGAAGCTCAACGGCTATGCGCGCCTCCCGTGGGACTTCATCGTGGGCCTCGCCCACGTTTGGGACAGCGGCCAGACCTTCAGCGTCAGCAGAGCCGATGCGACCGGCGCCGGCACCGAGTTCCTCGAGCCGCGCGGATCGCGCCGTCTGCCGCATCTCTCGCAGACCGACCTGCAGCTCCAGAAGGACTTCACTGTCGGCCGCTTCCGCTTCGGCCTGATCGGCAGCGTCATCAACCTGTTCAACAAGGAGACCGTCACGGCCCGCAACGGCGGCCCCGGCACGCTCGCGACCTACAACGGTTGCGTCGGCAAGACCGCTACCGATCCGAACACGTTCTCTCCCTGCAGCGCAGCGGACCGGCTCACCGGTCTCTACACCGATCCGAACCAGACGACGGGCGCGAACCGCTTCGCCGGTACGTTCCTGCAGCCCACCGCGTTCCAGCGTCCGCGCCGGTACGAGGTTGGAGTTCGTTTTGAGTTCTAATCGCTCCCAGCGGGCGGAAAGGGGTCCTTCGGGACCCCTTTTTTTTGCTCTCGTCACCCTCATCCTTATTTCCGCCGTTCCGGCGTTCTCCGCCGATCCGCTGATGGACTGGATCAAGTCGCCCCAGGCCTATTTCGCGACCGTCGAAGAGCTCACGAAGTGGAACAGGGAAGTCGCGTCGCCGCAGGACGCACAGAGGTTCATCGATGAGTACTTCCGCGTGCGCGGCGAGCAGTTCAAAAAAGACCTGAACACCCGCATCGAGTTCGCCGACCTGAAGTTCGGTCTCTCGAAGATCCCCGGCTCCCGTACCGCCATGGGCCGCGCCTTCATCCTCCTCGGCCCTCCCAACGAACAGAAAACGAATCGCAGCGGCGTCACCGGGGCGGGGATGGAAAATTCGCCGCTGAACAATCGCATGCAGGACAACTCGATCGAGCGCGGGGCGCGGGTCACGTACACATGGGTCTACAGGAAAGACCGCCTGCCCGCGGAGCTCGGGATGTCGGAGTTGAACATCGACTTCGAGACCGACACCTCGCGCGGCGCACAGTACATCGCCAACCCCGGCCTCGCCGAGCCGTACCTTCGCCGCGCTGCCGTACACTTTTCGACGAAATACGCCTCCGGCTCCCCGACCGCATTGAGTGCGGCGACCGTGCGCAGCGTACCGGCCGCGCGTCCGATGAAGCCGTCCGCGGGCACGCCCGATCCGCTGTGGCACCTCTCGCCCGAGCTCAACGGCGCGATCTACACCGCCGACGCGTTCGTGAGTCCGCGCGAAGCCCCGTTCTACGCGGTCAGCTTCTTCCTTCCGAAGGACGCCGAGGCGTTCAAAGAATGGAAGTCCGGCCTCGTCGTATCGCTCATCCGCGATCCCTCCGGAACGGAAGTCGTCGCGCAGCGCGAGCAGGTCGAGTTCCAGTCGTACGACGCGGACGGCAACCGCTACGTCGATCGCGCGTTCGCGCTCGCGCCCGGAACGTACGAGGGCATGTTCGCGCTCTATTCGCCGGACGGCACGACGCTGCTCTCCAGCCATCGCGAGAGCTTCGAAGTCCCCGCCGCCACCGCGCAGCGCGCCTCGAAGCTGCTGCTCACGAGTCACGTCGATACGCTCGAGAACCAGGACCCGCTCGATCCGTTCACGTTCGTCGCGCAGAAGTACGCAGTCCGCGGCGATCGCCGTTTCCGCACGTCCGATCCGATCTCGCTGTTCGCGATCGTCGCGAATCCGAACGGCTCGCCGTCGCCGCAGCTGATGCAGCAGCTGACGTTTGCGCGCGACGGAAAGACCGTGGCGAAGATGCCGCTCGAGCCGGCGCAGCTGACGCAGACCGGCCCGAACACGTTCCTCGTCGGCGCGGCGTTCGATCCGAACAGCTTCAAGCCCGGCCACTACACGGTCGAGATGCAGATCCGCGACTTCAAGGCACCCGAGGGAAGCGTACGGCGCACTCGCGGCTACGTGCTGAGCGCGGAATTTGACGTTCAGTGATGAAGTTGGCGAGCATCACCATGATGCCTCGCCACCTTCTCGCCGTCATCGCCCTTGCCCTCCTTTCCTTCACCCCCGCCTTCGCGGCGGATCCGCTGCTGAACTGGGTCAAGTCCCCCGAAGCCTACTACGCGACGCCGGACGAGCTCGCGAAGTGGAAGAAGGAAGTCGCGACCGCGCAGGACGCGCAGAAATTCATCGATGAGTACTACCGCGTGCGCGGCGGCGAGGCGTTCCGGAAAGACCTGCACGCGCGCATCGAGTTCGCGGACTCGAAGTTCGGCCTCGCCAAGATCCCCGGATCAAAGACGGCGATGGGCCGCGTCTGGATTCTCCTCGGCTCCCCGAACGAAACGAAAACGAATCGCACCGGCGCCGCCGGCGGCGCGCTGAACGACAACTCCGTCGAAAGCGGCTCGCGCGTCACGTACTCGTGGGTCTATAAAAAGGATCGCCTGCCCGCCGAGCTCGGCAGGTCGGAATTGAAAGTCGACTTCAACACCGACGTCTCGCGCGGATTCCAGGAGATCGAGAACCCCGGCCTCGTCGAGCCGTACCTCAAGCGCGCCGCCGCGCACTTCACGTCGAAGTTCGCGGCAGCAGCCGCGTCGCCATCGACAACACCCAGCCCGCACGTGGCGACTCCTGCGAAACCTGCCGCGGCGGCCACGCCGAGCCCGGTCTGGAACATCACGCCCGCGCTCAACGGCGCGATCTACACCGCCGACGCGTTCGTGAGCCCGAAGGAAGATCCGATGTACGCGGTGAGCTTCTTCATCCCCGCCGACGCGGCGCCGTTCAAGCTCACGAATTCGGTCCTGGCCGTGTCGGCGATTCGCGATGCTTCCGGCACCGAAGTGGTCGCGAAGCGTGACCCGGTCGAGCTCGCGCAGTACGACGACGCCGGCAACCACTATGTCGATCGCTCGTTCGCGCTCGCGCCCGGAAAATACGAAGGGACGTTCGCGCTCTATTCGCCGGACGGCGCGACGCTGCTCGCCAGCCATCGCGAGACCTTCGAAGTCCCCGCGGCCACCGCGCCGCGCGTTTCGAAGCTGCTGCTCACCAGTCACGTCGACACTCTCGAGACGCAGGAGCCGCTCGATCCGTTCACGTTCGTTGCGCAGAAGTACGCCATCCGCGGCGATCACCGCTTCCGCGCTTCCGATCGCATCTCGCTCATCACCATCGTCGCGAATCCCACCGGCTCGCCGACGCCGCAGCTGATGCAGAAGCTGTCGTTCACGCGCGACGGCAAGCCGTCGGCGAAGATGCCGCTCGAGCCGGCGCAGGTGACGCAGACCGGCCCGAACACGTTCCTCGTCGGCGCGGCGTTCGATCCCAACACCTTCAAGCCTGGCCACTACACGGTCGAGCTGCAGGTGCGCGACTTCAACGCACCCGAGGGCAGCGAGCTGCGAACGAAGGGCTACGTGCTCAACGCGGAGTTCGACGTCATCAAGTAATACACTTCCGCGCGTTTCAACGAAACGGCACTCCGATCGTATGGAGTAGGGATGCGAACGAAATTCACGACCATGCTCCTCCTCGCGGCGCTGCTCGCCTGCAAGGGGCGCGGAAAAAAAACCGAACAATACAAAACCGAGAAGACCGACCGCGGCAACGTGACCATGACCGTCACGGCCACCGGCACCGTCTCGGCGCTGACGACCGTGCAGATCGGTAGTCAGGTCTCCGGCGTCATCGCGCGGCTCTACGCGGACTTCAACAGCCGCGTGAAGAAGGGACAGCTCCTCGCGGAGCTCGACCCGACACCGTTCCAGGCGCAGGTCGAACAGCGCCGCGCCGATCTGACGCAGGCGCAGGTCCAGACGACCGACGCGCGCCAGAAGTACGACCGGCAGCGCCGGCTCCTCGAAGCCGGCCTCGCCGCGGAAGCGGACGTCGACGGCGCGAAAGCGCAATACGACGGCGCGCGCGCGCAGGTCGCGCAGGCGACGGCCGCGCTCAGCCAGGCGACGACGAACCTGCGCTACACGAAGATCACCTCCCCCACCGACGGCATCGTCGTCGACAAGCAGTACGAAGTCGGCCAGACCGTCGCCGCGTCGTTCCAGGCGCCGGTGCTGTTCGAGATCGCGCAGGACCTCACCAAGATGCAGGTGCAGGCCGACGTCGATCAGTCGGACATCGGACGCGTGCACGTCGGCCAGCCGGCGCGCTTCACCGTCGACGCGTATCCCGAGGATGAGTTCCGCGGGCGGATCGCGCAGATCCGCTACAACGCGCAGGTCAACCAGAACGTCGTCACGTATCCGGTGATCATCGAAGTCGGGAATCCGGAGGAGCGGTTACGGCCGAAGATGACGGCGAACGTGACCATCGACGTCGCCACCGTGCGCGACGTGCTGCGCGTGCCGAACGCCGCGCTTCGCTTCAAGCCTCCGACCGACGAAGGCGCGGCGTCCGACTCCGGCGGCGGCGACGCCATGCGGCGCGCGGCGCAGAGCGGACAGGCCGGCGGTCCCGCCGGAGCGGCGAGTCAGTTGCCGCGCGGACGCCGCGGACGCGCCGCCGCGGCCGCGGTGAAGATGCAGACCGTCTACGTCCTCGGCGCCGACAAGAAGCTGAAGCCCGTGCAGATCCGCACCGGCATCAGCGACGGACGCTACACGCAGGTCATGGGCGGCGAGCTCAAGGCCGGCGACGACGTCGTGATCGGACTCTCGACCTCGAAGAACGAAGGTCCGCCGCCGATGGGCGGGCAGGGCGGTCCTGGCGGCGGCGGCCAGCGCGGCGGCGGCCGGAGGGGTTAGCCAGTTGGCGAAGGCCGTCATCGAGATCCGCGACCTCGTCAAGGTCTATCACCTCGGCGAGGTCGAAGTGCGCGCGCTCGACGGCGTCGACCTCGTCGTCGACGAAGGCGACTTCGTCGCGATCATGGGTCCCTCCGGCTCCGGCAAGTCGACGCTGATGAACATCATCGGCTGCCTCGACCGCCCGACCAGCGGCACCTACATCCTCGACGACGCCGATGTCTCGCAGCTCAGCCGCGATCAGCGCGCGCTCATCCGCAACGCGAAGATCGGCTTCGTCTTTCAGAGCTTCAATCTCCTCGCGCGCACGTCATCGCTCGAGAACGTCGAGCTGCCGCTGCTCTACAGCGACTTCGGCGGATCGCGCGGCGAGCGCCGGCAGGCCGCGGTCGACGCGCTGCATCGCGTCGGCCTGCAGGGACGCGAGGGCAACCATCCGTCGCAGCTTTCCGGCGGGCAGCAGCAGCGCGTCGCGATCGCGCGCGCGCTCGTGACGAATCCGGCGATCGTGCTCGCCGACGAGCCGACCGGCAACCTCGACTCGCGCACCTCGGTCGAGATCATGGGCATCTTTCAGGACCTGAACGACAATGGGAAGACGATCGTGCTGATCACGCACGAGCCGGACATTGCCCGCCACGCCAAACGGATCGTGCACGTGCGCGACGGACGCATCCAGCAGGACGAGCGGATCCAGCAGGACCGCATCGAACGGAAGGGAATCGAGGCGCCGGTGGCGCCGGTATCGAGATAATCATGCGCAACTCGCTCGTTCGCCTCGGCAACATCACCATCGTCGGCCTCAAGTCGATCGCCCGCAACAAAATGCGGTCGCTGCTGACGGCGCTCGGCATCGTCATCGGCGTCGCGTGCGTCATCGTCTCCGTCGCCATCGGCGCCGGCGTCGCGAAGTCGGTCTCCGACATGATCAACTCCCTCGGCTCGAACTTCATCATGATCATGCCCGGCACCTCGACGCAGAGCGGCGCGCGCATGTTCACCGGCAACTCGACGCTGACCGAGGAAGACGCGGAGGCGATCAAACGCGAGGCGCCGGCAGTTGCGTACGTGTCGCCGAATCTCCGCACCTCGGCGCAGATCGTCGCGGGTGAGATGAACTGGTCGACGCAGATCCAGGGCGTCGGCATCGACTGGCCGAACATCCGCGCGTGGAACGTCGAGGACGGCACGTTCTTCACCGAAGGCGACATCCGCGCCGGCGCCAAGGTCGCGGTCCTCGGCAAGACCGTCGCCGACAGCCTCTTCCCGAACGGCGACGCGATCGGCTCGGTGATTCGCATCAAGAACGTGCCGTTCAAGGTCGTCGGCGTGCTCGAGAAAAAAGGCGGGAGCATGATGGGCTCCGATCAGGACGACATGATCGTCGCGCCGTACACGACGACGATGAAGCGCCTGATGGGACAGTCGAAGTTCGGCTCGATCCTCGCCTCGGCGGCATCGGCGGAAGAAGTGCCGGCGGCGATGGAGCAGATCGACGCGCTCCTGCGGCAGCGGCATCGCATCCCGCCCGGCGGCGACTCCGACTTCATGATGCGCTCGCAGGAAGAGATGGCTCAGGCCAACGCGCAGCAGGTCGGCCTGATGCGCAACCTGCTGCTCGGGATCGCGATCGTCTCGCTGTTCGTGGGTGGCATCGGGATCATGAACATCATGCTCGTCAGCGTGACCGAGCGGACGCGCGAGATCGGCATCCGCATGGCCATCGGCGCGCGCGGACGCCATGTCCTGCTGCAGTTCCTGTTCGAGGCGGTGACGCTCTCCGTCCTCGGCGGATTGCTCGGCGTGCTCTTCGGCATCGGCGTCGGCAAGCTGATCGAGAAAACGATCAAGTGGCCGATCGTCATCAGCCCCGAGGCGATCATCGTCTCGTTCGTCGTCGCCGCCAGCATCGGCATCTTCTTCGGTTTCTATCCCGCGCGGAAAGCGTCGAAGCTCGATCCGATCGACGCGCTGCGCTACGAATAGCGCCGCCGGTCAGACCACATTCGGTGCCTTCACACCGATGTACGTTCCCGCACTGATCCCCATCAGCGCGAGCAGCGTGTCGCTGAACTGCGGCATGGTCAGGTCGACGAAGACCGAGTAGACGAAGAAGACGCCGAGGACGAGCGTCCAGACCACGATCTGATATCGATGCAGGGCAGGACGGCCGTCATCGTCGCAGATCAGGTCATACGGGAACCGCGCCTTCTCCGACTTGTCCTCCGCCTCGACAATCCGTTGGACCTCCTGATCCACGATGGGTGCGGTCTCCGGTGCAGCCGTTTTTTGTTTCGCCAGCTCTGCCAGCTTTTCCGCGCGCCGCTGTGGCACCGTTGCATTGATCGCCGACGACGCGGCCGTGGTGGCGGCGCTGATGCCGAGCAGCACCAGCACCGATCCGGTGATGGTGTCGCGGTCACCGGTGAACAGCCAGATGAGAATGTACGAGCCCAGGATGAGGAGAAACCACCACGCCAACTGCGTCCGTCCGAGGCTGTAGCGCTGATTGTGCTCGTTCTTCAGAATGTTGCGCGCGAGGAAGAGAATCCCGGCGAGGACGAGCAGCAGGAAGATGGTCCAGAAGATGCCGACGAAAGGCGGCCAGTGCTTTTTGAGCAGCGTCACATTCGTGTTCGCACCCTGACGTGCCAGCGCCTGGCCGCCCTTGATCCCGACGCTGACTGCAACGCTCTCGGGTTTCCGGCGGAACGGCTCGCGCAGGAGCCTTCGCCAGAGCGACAGATTATCGGCGTCGCGTGTGAGGATGAACGCGAACTCTCCCGTGTCCCGAAGATCCCTGCTCGCGGCGATCCCGGAGTCGATCCCGTCAAGGAACAGCGTGATCGGCTTCCCGGCATCTGCGGCGCTCTTTCGGAACTTCGAGTAGTCGTTCACCGTGACTTTGATCTCGCTGCCGAGCCGCATGCCCTTGCTCTCTTTGCCGGGCTGGTCTTCCGCCACTGTCACCGCAGTCACGACTGGCTCCGGCGTCGACGCAGATACCACGGGCTCGGGCTTCGCTGCCTGCCTGGGTTCCGCTGTGTTTCCGGCAGAAGTCGTGGCCGCCGGCTTTGGCGCATCCTGCGTCGGTGCTGGCTTTTGCGGGTCCTGGGCGAATGCAAATGCGCACACGAACAACGGGAGCATCAGGTTCCGAACAAGACGCATAGGTGGCCTCCTACTCCTGTAAGAGGGACAGTTCTGCGGCTTTCCTAGCCGAGCGTCGGCCGCGGCGCGTTCTGCAGCGCGGGCGGCAGGCGCACCGCGCAACACGCGCGCTGCAGCGCCAGGCGGTCGCGCACCATCTGCCGGTCGCCTTCGATCGCCGCGAGCGTGGCGTCGAGCACGGCCGCGGCGTTCGCGTCCTCGGGATGCGCGACGCTGTAGTGAATCCACTTCCCGTCGCGGCGCGCGTGCACGACGCCGGCGCGGCGGAGGTATGCGAGATGACGCGACACCTTCGGCTGCGTCTCTTCGAGGATCGCCACGAAATAGCAGACGCACACCTCACCGCCGCGCATCAGGTTCAGGAGGCGCAGGCGCGTACGGTCGGCAAGCGCGGCGAAGAGGGTCACGAGGTCGGCCACGTCGAAAGTATACATTCGACAAGGCAAATACGTTCCGTCTCGCAGTTTATCCCGCGCGCAGACGCGGGATCATCGGTTACACCGCGAACAGCTGTCCGACAGGCGAGAACGCAGCACCGGCGGTTCCTCGTCAGAGGCTTGCGAGTCGCGGTGCCGACGGTGATCCCGCGTCTACGCGCGGGATAAACTGAAGCCCGCGCAACAACGGAATTCGGCCCGGCTCCGTAACATTAAGCAGCACGATGCGTGGAACTCATGGCTGGGCCGAAGTGTCTCGCGAGCGCAAGCGCGACATCATCGAATCGATCGTCGCCAACCGGCCGACGAAAGGCCCGGTGCACGCCGAGCTCGACCTGACCGACCGCTGCAACGTCGCCTGCTACTTCTGCAACCAGCAGGACTTGCGGACGAAGGAATCGATTCCGCTGCCGAAGCTGACGGACCTCATCGACGAGCTGGCGGAGACGGGCCTGAAGTCGGTGCGGCTCTCCGGCGGAGGCGATCCGCTCTTTCATCGCGACGTGCTGGCGACGATGGACCACCTGGCGTCGCGCGGCGTGATCATCGACAACCTCACGACCAACGGTGTCGCGCTGACGAACGAAGTCGCGACGCGGCTCGTGAATGGAAACGCGCGCGAGGTGATCTTCTCGCTGAACGCCGTCGATGCCGAGGACTACGCGCGGATGATGCAGGTCAAGCCCGCGCTCTTCGACAAGGTGCTCGCCAACATCCGCAACCTCGTCGCCGTGCGCGGCGACTCGATCCATCCCTCGATCGTCGTGCAGTTCCTGCTCGACAAACAGAACTGGCACCGCCTCGTCGACATGTACGAGCTCGGGCGCGCGCTCGCTCCCGATCGCATCGCCATCAACGCCGTGCTGGAGATCCCGAACGAGCGCATCGACCGCGCGATCGTGCTCACGCTCGAAGACAACCTCATCATCGAGCCGCTGGTCGAAGAGATCCTGCGCCGCGACAAGGACGCGGGGCTGCTGCAGATCGACTTCCCCTATCCGCCGTGGCAGGAGATGCTGAACCGCACGCGCGCGCGCGTCGGCACGGTGCCGCACAATGCGTATCCGATCGCTCCGTCGTTCCGGGAAGAGAACGGCGGCTGCTTCTTCGCCTGGTACACCGCCGCGATCACCGGCAACGGCGACATCCGCCCCTGCTGCCTGCTGCTCAACCCGGCCGTGAAGCCGCTCGGCAACATCCACGACAAGCCGAAGTTCGCCGATCACTGGAACGGTCCGCAGTTCGCGAAGATGCGCGACGAGATGCGCGAAGTGCTGCTGATGAAGGGGAAGAAGCCGTTCAAGGCCACGAAGTTCGAGATCCTGAAGGAGCCGTGCGTCATCCCCCACCTCTGCTACCTCAAGAACATGTACTTCCGCGGCGATGAGGAGTTCTACGCGGAGATGGAGCGCGCCCTCGCCGCCACGCGCAAAAAAGAGATCCGCTTCGTCTTCGCCAACAACACCAAACGCCGCCGCGCCGTGCAGCTGTTCGTGGAGGAGCACCCGCGCCTCAAGTACGCGTGGGACTGGTTCCGCGAGAGCTCACGCCCCGCGCGGATCTATCTCAAGCAGCGCCTCGGCCTGAACGTCACGGACGCCGTTTAAACCCGTGTAGTCTTTGCGGATGCCTGCCGCGATCTCGTGCGACGCGCTGACGCGCGACTTCGGTGCGGTTCGCGCTCTCGATGGTCTGACGCTCGCCGTTCCCGCCGGCTCGATCTTCGCGTTCCTCGGTCCGAACGGCGCGGGAAAGACGACGACGATCCATCTGCTGCTCGGCATCATCGAACCGACCTCCGGCTCCTCGCGCACCCTCGGACTCGACCCCGTCGCCGACGGCGACCGGGTGCGGCGCAACAGCGGCGCACTCCTCGAGCATTCCGGCCTGTACGAGCGTCTGAGCGCGGAAGAAAACCTCCGTTACTACGCGCGGATCGCCCATTTCGGCCGCGATGAAGCGGATGCGCGAATCGAAGAGCTGCTGACGCGATTCGGACTGTGGGAGCGGCGCGCCGATGCCGTCGGCACCTGGAGCCGCGGCATGAAGCAGAAGCTCGCCATCGCGCGCGTGCTCCTGCATCGTCCGTCGCTCGTGTTTCTCGACGAGCCGACCGCGGGACTCGATCCCGAGGCGACCGTCGCGCTGCGCCGCGACATCACGTCACTCGAAACCACGGTCTTTCTCACCACGCACAATTTGACGGACGTAGAAAAAATGGCGACCCACGTCGCCGTCATTCAATCGGGCAAGCTGCTCGACTTCGGAACGCCCGCGGAGCTGCGTGCGCGCGCCGTTCGCTCCCAGGTCACGATCAGCATGACCGATCGCGAGCCGGTGACGCTCGACCTGCCACCGGGCGAGAGCGTCGCACCGTTCGTGACGCGGCTCGTGCACGAGGGCGCACGGATCGAGGAAGTGCGCCGCGACGAGCCGTCGCTCGAGGATGTGTTCCTTCATCTGGTGAAACATGGAGGACAGGCAATCGTGCCTGTCCAGCCGGTCGAACACGGACAGGCAGGATTGCCTGTCCTCCACCAGAAACGCGAACCGCTTTTCCGCGACGTGGGCACGGTGATGCTCAAGGAATGGATCGAGATGACCTCGGCCGCCGGCGCGACCGCGAACAGGAAAGTCACCGCGGCTACGGCGGCTCTCCTGCTCGCGATCGTCGGCGGCGTCGCTGCCTTTCTCGGCGAGAAGCTGGTGCAGACGCCGGCCGCGCTGCTCGTCGGGTGGGTCTCCTTCATCATCCTGATGGCATCTGTCGCCGACTCGTTCGCCGGCGAGCGCGAGCGGCATACGCTCGAGACGCTGCTCGCGAGCGCGGTGCCCGATGAAGCGCTGCTGCTCGGAAAAATACTCGCCAGCGTCGTCTATGGGTGGGGCGCAGCGCTGGTGCTGCTCACGGTCATGCTGCTCGGTGCAAATGTGACGAGCTTCGGCGCGATGTATCCCCCCTCGGTGCTCCTGGGCGTGCTCGTCCTCGTTCCGCTCGCCCTGTTCCTCTTCTCCACCGCGGGCGTCTTTCTATCCCTGCGCGCCGCAACGGTCAAAATCGCACAGGCGCGCCTCGCGGTTCTGCTCTTCTCGTTCCTCATCCCGATCGCGCCGCTTCGGCTCGTCATGACCGATGCCTGGAAGCGCCAGGCGTTCGAGCGGCTGAGCACCGAAAGCGGCCGCCTGCAGGCCATCGCGACACAAAGCCTCGTCCTGGCCGTGCTCGACGTCGCACTGCTCGCGCTCGCGATGACTCGCTTCCGCCGCTCGCGGCTGATTTAGGCGTCGGCCGTCTTCCTCGTCGAATCCACCCAGAGGTAGATGCAGAGCGCGATGAACACCACCAGCGACACCACCTGCGAGATCGTGTCGTTGTCGTAGAACGGCGTCTTGATGCGCTCCTCGGCGTACCAGGGGAAGAGTCGCAACGCGGCGCCGAAGACTCCTCCGAGCGCGCCTCCCGCCATCAGGCCCGACGCGATGATCACGCCGCGCTCGCGCATCGTGCGGCCCCGAGCGCCGCCTTCACGGTCGGAGCGTTTGATGATCAGGTGCGACAGGAATCCGCCGACGAGCGCCGGCGTGTTGAGCTCGAGCGGCAGGTACATGCCGAGCGCGAAGATCAGCGCGGGCGCGCCGAGCATCTCCATCCCAACGGCGATCATCGCGCCGGCGATGAAGAGGATGTACGCGATCGGCTGCTGGTTCATGAAGCCCTGCACCAGCGCCTGCATGATCGACGCTTGCGGCGCCGCGAGCACGGGACGCACATCGCCGCCCACCGCCTCGCCGAACTGGAAGACCTTCGCGAGCATCACGATGGTGAGACCGACCGCGACCGCCGCGCCGATCACGCCGAGGAACTTCACCTTCTCCTGCGCGGACGGCGTGGAGCCGAGCCAGTAGCCGGTCTTGAGATCGGTGATCGTCTGGCCCGACACCGACAACGCGGTACAGACCATCCCGGCGATCGCCATCACGAAGAACATGCCGGTCGTGCCGGAAACGCCGAACTGCAGCAGCACCGCCGACGAAATGATGATCGTCAGCATGGTCATGCCCGACACCGGGTTGCGCGCCGTCGTCGCGATCGCGTTCGCGGCCACGGACGTGAAGAAGAACGAGAAGCCGAGCGTCAGCAGCAGTCCTGCGATGAGCACGGGGATCGTCGGCTTCAGCGTGCCGAAGAAGATCGCCACGCCGATCGCGCCGACGACCACGCCGACGAGGATCGACATCACGCTGATGTCGCGATCGGTGCGCTCGCCGTGCGCATCATGTCCGGCCTTGAACGCGCGCGCGGCGACGCTGAACGAGCCGGCGATGACGCGCAGCGACTTGATGATGCCGAAGATGCCCGCGGTGGCAATCGCGCCGACGCCGACGTAGCGGACGTAGCCGCGGAAGATCTGCGTCGCGTCCATCTGTCCGATCGGGATCGTCGCCGGATAGACGGCGGTCGCGAAGTCGCGGCCGATCATGAAGATCAGCGGCACCAGCACGAAGTTGGCGAACACGCCGCCGGCGACGAGGATCATCGACGAGCGGAGTCCCATCACGTAGCCGAGCCCGAGGATGAACGCGACCGCGTCGAACTTGACGATGATCCTCGTCTTTTCCGTGATGGTGCGCATCACCGGAATGAACTGGAAGTCGAGGAACTCCTTCCACACCTGGAAGGTGGTGACGAAGAAGTCGTAGACCGCGGCGATGGCGGTGGCCTGCAGCAGCAGCTTCGCCTGGGAGCCGCCCTTCTCTCCCGTCACGAGCACTTCGGTGATCGCCGTCGCCTCGGGATACGGCAGCACGCCATGCATCTCGCGCACGAAATAGCGGCGCAGCGGAATCAGGAACAGCACGCCGAGACAGCCGCCGGCGAGGCAGATGAAGATCGTCTGCACCGGATGCGGATTCAGGCCGAGCGAGTAGAGCGCGGGCAGCGTGAAGATCGCGCCGGCGACGACGGAGCCGGAGACGCCGCCGATGGAGGTGATGATGACGTTCTCGAGCACCGTCGAGCGGCGGCGGTACACGCGCGCGAGTCCGATCGCGAGAATCGAGATCGGAATCGCCGCCTCCATCACCTGCCCGACCTTCAGACCGGAGTACGCCGAGGCGACGGTGAATACGATGCAGAGGAAGAACCCCCACACAATCGCGCGCCACGTCGTTTCAGGCGGCGCCTGCTCCGGCGGCACCAGAGGCCGATACTCCTCACCCGGCGGGAGCGGGACGTAGGCGTTTTCGGGCAGGGACTTGGACTCGCTCGCTGCTTCCATTCGTGCTCTCCCTCGGGGAATAGTCTCATAGTCTCCGAGTCTCCTGGTCTCATAGAGGAGGCCAGGAAACCCAGGAGACCAGGAGACTATGAGACCAGGAGACTACGTCCCCCACTTCAAAATCCCATCAATCGTCCGATACGAAACCGCGTGGTACATCGGCCGCGCCTTCGCGTAGATGCGGCGGGCGCGCTCGAGACCTTCGGGGGTTTCGGCGAGTTTCTGGTAGAGGGGCTTGAGGAACTTGCGGCGGCCCTGGCGGAGGAGGAAACGCTCGAGGGCGTCGTATGCGGGCTCGTACTTCTGCTCGATCGCCTGCAGCAGCCACTCGTGCAGGATCTCGGAATTGCCGCTTTCCGTGAAATGGAACGCGGCGTCGAGCTGCGCCATCTGCTCGCGGGTCAGCGTCTTCGGCAGGTGCCGCAGGAAGTGAATCCATTCGTGCGTCGACCACGTCTTCGCCGCGAGCTGCGAGGCCGGCGTGCCGCCCTCGAACCTGCGGACCTCGCCCTCGACCCGCACGAACGCATCGGAATGCACCTTCGGCGCGTTCGGCGGAATGCCGGGCCCGTTGATCCACTGATCAATGTTGATTTTCCCGTCAAGTTCCGGGAACTGTCCGTTCAGCTCAGTGAGGAAGCCGCCGGTGGTCATCGAATGGAAGGCGTGCCGGTCGAAGTAATCGCGCAGGAACGCGTCCCACGCTTCGCGCCCGACCGTTTCCTCGATCAGCCGCAGCAGGAAGTAGCCCTTCTCGTACGGCAGCTTCGTCGCGGCGTCGTCCGGATCGCGGCCTTCGAGATCCTGCAGGAGGTGCGTGTCGCGCGGCGGCAGCTCGGCGACGGTCGACTTGAGGTCCTGATAGCCGAGGAGCGCGAGCATCTCCGAGTACTCGCGGCCGGAGACCGCTTCCATGATGCGGCGCTCGAAGTAGACGGTGAAGCCTTCGTTCAGCCAGAAGTCGTTCCACGTTGCGTTGGTGACGAGATTGCCCGACCACGAATGCGCGAGCTCGTGCGCGACGAGGTTCACCAGCGAGCGGTCGCCCGCGAGGATCGTCGGCGTCGCGAAGGTGAGGCGCGGGTTCTCCATCCCGCCGAACGGGAAGCTCGGCGGCAGCACGAGCACGTCGTACTGGCCCCACCGATACGGGCCGTACAGCTTCTCCGCGGCCTCGATCATCTTCGGCGTGTCGGCGAGCTCGAACTCCGACGCGTCGATCATCGGCTTCTCGGCGTACACGCCGCTGTTGTCGCTGAAACGGCGGAACGCGAGGTCGCCGACCGTGAGCGCGAGGAGGTACGACGGGATCGCCTGCGGCATCCGGAAGTGATACACGCCGTCGGCGTTCGGCTCCGTCGGGTTCTCCGCGCTCATCACCGCCATCAGCTCTTTCGGCACGCGGATCGTGGCGTCGTAGGTCATGCGCACGCCCGGCGTGTCCTGACACGGCACCCAGCTGCGCGCGAGGATCGCCTGCGACTGCGTGAAGAGGAACGGGTGCTTGCCGCCCGCGGTCTGCGCCGGCTCGAGCCACTGCACGGCCGCGGCATCCGGCGAGGTCGAGTAGACGATGCTGACTTCCTCGGTCTCGTCATCGAGGTCGATCGTGAGCGCGCGCCCGAGGAACGGCGTCTCTTCGCCGAGCGTGAACGTCGTCTCACCGCCGCCGCCGAGGTTCACGAGATCGATCGTGAGCCCGTGCGTGTCGAGCACCAGCTGCGTCACGCCCGGCTTCTTCTCGATCTGCAGCCGCGCCGAACCCGTGAGCTGTTTCTGCTCGAAGTCGACGTCGAGATGGAGGGAGAGGTGCCGGACGATGGCTTCGTCCGGACGGGAGAAGGAATGGACGTCTCTCATGCGGCGTAGCATATGCGAATGGGATGCGACCACAAGGGCGGACCGGAGCTGATCGAGATGGCGGAGCAACACCTTCGTGACGAAGCGCTTCCCGCCGCCTCGGGGATGCGCTTCCGCTGGGCCGAGAACCTCGACGGCGGCATGTGGGCGTCGGTGATCGTGGAGATCGAGCGGCGCGGCGAGCAGTGGATCGTCACGCGCCTCGATCGGCGAAAGGAACCGGTCGGGGAACCGGAGACCGGGTTCCGCTCACTCGCCTGACCGGAGGCGATAGACCCTTTCGTTTTCGGTCTCGTAAACCAGCTCGAACGCGCTCAATGCGGAGGGTGCGAAGCCGTAGCGGCGAGGGATGATGAAGTAGTCCGCGCCGTACGAGCGCAGGATGCGCGCGATCCGATCGGGTTGCTGCAGGTACGGCCGGATGAACTGGTTGCGTTGCGGTCCGAACCAGTCGCCGAGGTAGCGTCCGCGCCAGTAGTACGCCGCCTCGGCACCGTTGTACGCGTAGACGGTGTGCCGCGTGCCGGCCGTCCTCTCGAGGAAGCGCAATGCGCGATATGGCCAGACGTGTGTCGAGAGGAACGCCTCGCGCTGCGCGGCGTTTCGGGGAATGGTGCCGAGACGCGCGAGATCGCGCCATCCCACGACGATTCCCGGCAGGAGCGCGACGAACACCAGCGCCCTCCGCATGCGCGGCGGGACCGCCGCGGCTGCGCAGACGGCGAGCAGCGGAATGCTCACGAGCATGAAACGCGAGTCGAGTCGCCAGACGGCGATCGCGTACGCGACCGCGCCGAGGAACAGGAATCGCACGCGACGCTCGATGAATGCGCCCGCGGCGGCGGGGAGAAGCAGCGCGGGGATGAAGAGGCGCAGGTTGTAGAGACTCATCCCCATTCGCTGCCGCGAGTGGTACAGCGTGAGTCCCCAGTCGTTCGCGCCGAAGATGTTTGTGAAGTAAGGAAAGAGCGGGTTGCCCGTCCACGCGGCGATGCGCAGGTACCACGGCGCGGCCGTGATGATGACGCCGAGGGAGAACAGGGCGGCGTTTCGGATGCGTCGCTGCCGAGAGACGACCACGACGGCGATGCCGAAGAAGGCGATGAAGAACAGGCCGTGATACTTCATCGCCGCGGCCATGCCGGCGAACGCGCCGGTCAGCACCAGCCAGCCTTCATGCGCCGTGGAGCGCCACTGCATCCACGCCGCGAAGGCAAGCGTCACCGCCATCGTCAGTCCGCAGTCGATGTAAGCGTGGCTGCCGAGGTATGACACCAGCGGAATCGAGAACCAGATCGCGGCGCCGAGGAGCGCGCCGGCGCGATCGCTGCCCGCCGCGCGAGCGATCGCGACGATCGCCGCGGCGGTGACGGCGAAACAGAGCCACTGCGTGAGCTGCGCCGTCACGTCGTCCGCGACGAGCAGCGACGCCGTGAACAGCATCTCGTTCAGCTGCGGGAACACCGGGAAGCGGAGAAACCCGGCGTAGACGAGCGCGCCCTCATCGGCGAAGAGCCGCGCGTACGTGAGGTGGTACATCGTCGCGTCCCATCCGAGCGGCGGATAAAGCGCGCGCAGGAACGTCAGCGCCGAACCGGCGGCGAGCAGCAGCAGGACGACGATCGGCGTGCGGCGCGCCAGCATCCACAGCTCGCGCAGATAGCGAGCGGCGGCGATGGCCATGACGCCGAGCAGCGCCACGACGAACGGACGCGTGAGCGCGCCGACGCTTCCGAGCGCGAACAGAGCCTGCCCGAAGAAGCCGAACCCGAGCCCCGTCGCGATGACGGCGCGCAGGCTCGCGCTCGCGCACGGCAGGCGATCGATCGCCGCGCGGCCGAGGCCGTGGCAGAGCACCGCCAGCGCGAAGACAGCGAAGGCGTGCGCCGCGATCCAGACCATTTTAGGAGTGCGGCGGCTCTGCCACCGCACTCCTAAAGCCCGGCACGAGGACGTCGATCAGGCGTTCCGGATTCCTCACGCCCTGCTCCTTCATCCACGCGTCGGATGGCGAGGATCCGGTGAGCTGCGCGAGCCGGTACGCCGACGCGCTCGCGTGCAGCATCATCTCCGCCTTCTCGTACTCGCGCGCGGCGCGACCGAGCAACTCGATCGCGAGATCTTTTCGTCCACGCAGCGAGGCCGCGCCGGCGCGCAGGGAGTGCGCGAGCGGCTGCACCCACGCGACCTTCTGCTTTTCGATCGCGGACGCCGCGCGCTCCGCGACGTCGATCAGCGCGCGGTCTCCACCGCCCGCCGCGGCCGCGAGCGCGGTGCGTCCCCGGAGATGCGAAGATTCGATCGTCGCAAACGGGATGCGCAGCAGAAACGACTTCTCCAGCAGCGGCCAGCGCTCTTCGATGCGCCGCCACGCCGACGCCCAGTTGCCGAGGTAGAGATCGATCTGGTTCTCGGCATACATCTCGAGGTAGTGCTGGAAGTGAAAACCCTGCAGCGACCAGCGATCCATCACGTCGCGCAGCGCGCGGCGTCCCGCCTCCGGCTCGTCCATCGCAAGATAGACGATGCCCGGCCGGCTCACCGGATCGATGCCCGCGTACAGATCGCCGTGCTCCTCCGCCTCACGCAACCGCTGCGGCACGCGCAGCGCCAGCTGCGCCATCTCGCCGAGGTACATGAGCGAGCAGAGCGTGTAATTGGTGGTCGTCGCGATCTCCCACGACACGCCGGTGCACTGCTCGCGAAAGATCGCCTCGGCCTCCTCGGCTTTGTGAAACGCATCGCGGAACTGCCCGTGATAGAAACTCTCCATCGACCGCGCCAGCATCGACATTCCGATCGGATGCGGATGCCCGGCCTGGCGCGCGGTGCGCTCCGCCTTCGACACGAGGCGCTCCGTCCGCTTCTTCCCCTTCTCTCCCCGGATCGCGGAGAACGCCGCCTCCGTCGCGAGCGCGCGCGCCATGCGAAACGTCTCGCCCGTGCCCAGCGCCAGGCGCAGATGGATCGGCTGAAAGTACGCGGAGCGGATGTTGTCGATGCGCGCGAGCCCGGTCGTCACCGCCCAGAGGACGTCGACGCGCATGAGGTCCGCGGGATCGATCTCTTCCGCCGCGCGCTCGCGATAGCGCAGGCCGCGAAGCAGCAGCATCAGCCGTCCCGCGATGATGCCGAGCACCGCCGCGCGCGGCGTCGGCGGCATGCGCAGTCCGACGGAGCTCAGCACGTCGAGGATGATGCGCAGCCCTTCGTCGAAATGGCCGCCGCGCAGCAAGCCCTCCGAGGCGCGGCGGAGCAGCTCGAGCTTCGTCGCCGGCTCGGCGTTCTTCGCCGCGTGAAAGTAATACGGCGCCGCATCCGCGCCGCGGCCCGCGTTCGCGAGCGCGTTGCCGAGGCGCGTCAGCAGCTCGGGCCGCGGCTCGCCGCCCTCGAGTCCGAGCGCCATTCCGTAGAAATGCGCGGCGTTCTCGAACGCCAGCGCCGCCGCCGCACGCTCCGCGGCTTCGAGCGCATGCACCGCCGCGCGCGCGGGGTCGCCGCCGCCGAGGTAATGCACCGCGAGGACCTCGGGATCGCCGGCCCCCTGTTCCTCCAGCGTCTGCGCGATCTTGAGATGCAGCGCGCGGCGCCGCGGAGCCGGCAGCGGCGTCACCACCGCGTCGCGAATGCGATCGTGGTACGCGTCGACTTCATCGCGCCCGCCGCGCACGCGCGTGCGGAGCAGATGATCCGCGCGCAGCCGCGCGAGCATCGCCTCGTCGTCGGCGCGCAGGTTCGCCGCGGCATTCGCGGCCGAGGCGAGGATCGGGCGGCCGGCGACCGACACGATCTCGAGCAGATCGCGCCCGACTTCGGGCAATAGCGACACGCGCGCGCGGATCAGGCGATCGAGCACGATCTCGTCGCCATCGACTTCCGACGCCACGACTCCGGTGGCCTCGGAGAACCGCGCGAGCTCGACGATGAAGAACGGACTCCCCGCCCCCTCTCGCGCGATCGACTCCGTGCGGTCGAGCGGACCGCTCTCGTCGTGCAGGAGCGAGCGCGCGAGATCGCGCGCCTCGTCGCCCGACAGCTCCTCGATCACGACGTCGCGCACCTCGCCGAGGGCGCCTTCCGACTCGCGAAGCCGCTTCAGCTCCGTCAGCATCGGACTCCCCTCCGCCTCCTCGGTGCGATGCGACGCGATCACCAGCAGCGGCGGTGCGTCGGGCGGACGCAGGATCTCCGCGAGCAGCGCCGCGCTGTCGCGATCGCCCCACTGCACGTCGTCGAGAAACAGGATCACGCGATGCTCGTCGGCCATGCGCGCCATCAGCTCGCGCAGCGCCGCGAACGCGCGGCGGCGCAGCTCCTGCGAGTCGGGGATCTCGAGTACCTTGCGCCGCGCCTTCGCCACCGGCGCCACTTCCTGCAGCACCGGGAAGAGCCGCGCCAGCGTCGCGACGTCGGTCGGCATCAGCGCTCTGGCTTCGAGCGGCGTGACGCGCTTGAGGTAGCGCGCGAGATCGTCGATCAGACTGTCGAGCGCCTTGTACGGCACCGACTCCTGCTCGTACGAGCGGCCGCTGAACACGATCACCGACGGATCGCGCTGCTGCACTTCGTGGAGGAATGCGCGCACGAGCGCCGTCTTTCCCATGCCCGACGCGCCGCGCACGAGCACCGTCACCGGGCCGCCGCGCTCCGTCGCCGCTAGCGCGCTCTCGAGCTGCGCGAGCTGCTCGACGCGTCCGACGAACGGCAGCTCGCGCGCGCGGGCGAGCGTGATCGATCCCGTCCGCATCCGCTCCTTCGCGTCGACGAGCCGCGCCACGATGTCGCCCGCGGTGGGCCGGTCCTCGGGATTGCGGCGCAGCAGGTCGATGCAGAGGAGCTGCAGGTCTTCGGGCACGTCCGGCGCGAGCTCGATCGGGAACCGCGGATCGGTCGTGCGCTTCTGCATCAGCATCGCGTAGAAGTTGCCGGTAAACGGGAGCGTGCCGGTGAGCGCCTCGTAGAGCATCACGCCGATCGCGTAGCAGTCGCTCGCCTCGCTCGCCGGCTGATCGGCGATCTGCTCCGGCGCCATGTACGCCGGCGTGCCGCCGAAGGTCGCCCTGCGGTCGAAGCCGGAGACGTCGGTGGCGAGGCCGAAGTCGAGGATGACCACGCGGCCCGCGGGCGTGACGAGGACGTTCGACGGCTTCAGATCGCGATGCAGTTTCTGCTGATCGTGCAGCGCGCATACGCCTTCGCCGAGCTGGCGCACGATGCGCCGCAGCGCGGCGTAGTCGACGAGGACCTGTTCCGGACGCCGCTCTTCGGCAGGCGGCGTCGCGGCCTCCCGCTCCCGCATCGCCTCGGCGAGAGAGGTGCCGGTGTCGCTGATGATCGTCGAGCGCTCGGTCGAGTCGACGTCGCCCGTGGCGACGGCGTTGCGTCCGCGCACGGCCTGGAGGAAGTCGACGCCGTCGACGAGCTCCATCGTGAAGAACCACTCCTCGCCTTCCCCGACGAGCTCGTACAACCGCACGAGGTTCGGATGCACGACGTCCGCGAGCGCGCGGAACTCGCTCTTGAGGCGATAGATCGCCGTGGCATCCGTGCCGAGGAGTTTTTTCAGCGCGACGACATGCCCGCGGTCGCGGTCGAAGGCCTCGTAAACGATCCCCATGCCGCCGGCCCCGATCCTCCGCTGGATGGTAAATCGGCCGCTGGCAAGGACATTGGGCTCGGTCATTCGGGCCGCGCAGAATGCGCGCGGCGGATTATCGCCTGTTTTTTGCATGACTGCCGCCGGGAGAGAGAATGGGATGGATGTCCTCAGCCGCAACAACGTGAAGGTTTCGGGAAGCGGAACGCAGCCGCTGCTCTTCGCGCACGGCTTCGGCTGCGATCAGCAGATGTGGCGCTTCATCACGCCGGCCTTCGAGCGCGACTACCGCATCGTGCTGTTCGACTACGTCGGCTCCGGCAAGTCGGACGCTTCGGCATACGACTTCGAGCGCTACTCCACGCTCGACGGCTACGCGCGGGACGTCCTCGAGATCTGCGAGGCGCTCGATCTTCGCGACATCATCTTCGTCGGCCACTCGGTGAGCAGCATGGTCGGCGTGCTGGCCGCGAACCGCGCGCCCGAGCGGTTCAGCCGTCTGATCATGGTCGGCCCGTCGCCGCGCTACATCAATGACGCCGGATACGTCGGCGGCTTCGAGCGCGCCGACATCGAGGGGCTGCTCGACCTCATGGACAAGAACTACATCGGCTGGGCGAACTTCCTCGCCCCGGTGGTCATGAAGAACGACGAGCGCCCCGAGCTGACGAAGGAACTGAACGAGAGCTTCTGCTCGACCGACCCGAAGATTACGCGCCGCTTCGCGGAGACGACGTTCTTCTCCGACAACCGCGCCGACCTTCCGGGGCTGACCGTGCCGTCGCTGATCCTGCAATGCAGCGAGGATGCGATCGCGCCGGCCGAGGTCGGGAACTTCCTCCACGCCGCGCTGCCGCAAAGTACACTGCGCCGCATGAAGGCCACCGGCCATTGTCCGCACATCAGCCATCCCGAGGAGACCATCGAGGCGATCAGGACGTACCTGGCGGCGTGAGCCGGGCGGCAACGCGATGCTCGACCTGATGGACACCGCTCCGTGCGGGTTCGTGGCGTTCACGGACGACGGCACGATCGACGAGGTGAATCAGACGCTGGCGGAGATGCTCGGCTACACCCGCGTCGAGCTCCTCGGCTGGCACATCGACAAGATCCTTCCGCCCGGCGGACGGATCTTCCATCACACCTATCTCTTCCCGCTGCTCAAGGTGCAGTCGCTGGTCGAGGAGATCTACGTCGCGCTGCGCACGAAGGACGGCCGCGACGTGCCGATGCTGCTCAACGGGAAGCGCCGGGAACGCGACGGAAAGCTCGTCAGCGACTGCGTCCTCCTTCGCATGATCCAGCGCAACGAATACGAAGAGCAGCTGCTCCAGGCGCGAAGGCTCGCCGAAGAGTCGAGCGCCGCGAAGGCGAAGTTCCTGTCGATGATGTCGCACGACCTCCGCACGCCGCTGACGACGATCGACGGGAACGCGCAGTTGTTCGAGACCGGCGCCTACGGCCCGCTCTCGGGCGAACAGCTGGAAGGGATCGAGGCCATCCGCGAAGCGAGCCGGGTGCTGATGACGATGGTCAACGACATCCTCGAGTTCGCGCAGCTCGACTCGGGACGCGTGAAGGTGCAGCCGGTCGCCGTGCCGGTCGCGGACGTCATCTCCCGCGCGGTCTCCCTCGTGCGCGTGCAGATCGGCGAGGCCGGCGTGCATCTGACGACGGATGGATGCGACGGCGACGCGGCCGTCCTGGCCGACCCCGGCCGGCTGCAGCAGATCCTGCTCAACCTCCTTACGAATGCCGTGAAGTTCACCCCGCCCGGCGGCGAGATCGCGGTGAGCTGCGAGAGCGACGGCGCGCGCGTTCGCATTCGCGTCCGCGACAACGGGATCGGCATCGCCGCCGACCACATCGAGCGGATCTTTTCCCCGTTCGTGCAGCTCGAGACGACGCCGGCCCACGCCACCCCCTCCCGCGGCGTGGGACTCGGACTCGCGATCAGCCGCGATCTCGCCCGCGCGATGCACGGCGACGTGACCGCCGAAAGCAGCCCCGGCGCCGGCTCCGTGTTCAGCATCGACCTCCCCGCGGCGCACGCTGTTGCATTTTCCGAGTCGAGCACCTAAATTAATCGCGGCGCGACTCAACGCCGCACCTCGCCGGTCTCCCCCCAGCGGAGACCCCCGTCGAGGCAAAGGGGGGCACACTCCCGAGTCGGGATCATGAACCTTCGACGCCGTGCGGCGTTGCTGCTGGGGAGCTTCGACGGACGGCATGAACGAAGGAGTCCATGATGCCTGCACAGAAAGACCTCAAGCGGATCGTCCGATCCCGCATGGAAAAAACGGGTGAGTCGTATACCGCCGCCCGCCGCCAGATCGTCCGAGTTCCCCCGCCGCCCGACTACGCCGCGCTCGCCGGAATGAGCGACGCCGTGATCCAAAAACAAACCAGCCGCACGTGGTCCGAATGGCTCGCGACCCTCGACGCATTCGGCGGACGCGAGAAGCCGCACCGCGACGTCGCCGAGCACGTGCACGCCCTCGGCGTCCGCGACTGGTGGGCGCAGACCGTGACCGTCGGCTACGAGCGCATCGTCGGCCTCCGCGCGCGCGGCCAGCGCCGCGGCGGGTCGTGGGAGGCGAGCAAGAGCAAAACGTTCAACGTGCCCGTCGAAACGCTCTTCGACGCCTTCGCCAGCGCACGCACCCGCAAACGCTGGCTCGACGTCGCGCTGAAAATCCGCACCGCGACCAAACCGAAGTCGATGCGCATCACCTGGGACGACGAGACTTCCGTCGACCTCTGGTTCCAGTCGAAAGGCCCCGCCAAAAGCAGCGTCGCCGTGCAGCACGTGAAGCTCGCGTCGAAAGAGGATGCCGACCGGCGGAAGCAGTACTGGAGCGAGCGCCTCGCCGCGCTCGCGGAGCTGCTGGGGTAGTGTTCGAATGAGCGCCGGCTGCAAGGCCGGCGCTCACGCGTCATCTCTAGGGAAAAACGATCTCCAGCACTTCGTTGAACGGCACGAAGACGCCGTCGCCCGTGACGTGATCGCGGCCGATGAGATCGACCGTGTATCCATAGCAGGAGTCGACGAACGTCGCGTCGCGTGTGGTGCCATCGCGAAGCTCGACATGAACTCGCTGTGCGGGTCTCTGACAGCTCGAAGTCTGCACCGGAGCTCCCGGCCCGGTGATGCGCTTCACCTGCGCCATCGGAATCGTCGCCTGCGTTCCATCCGGCAGGTAGAAATCGTTTCCGGTCACGGTCTGGTAGCTGCCGAAGAGCAGGACATATCCGAATTTCACACTGTCGTCGTCGAGCGCGACGGTCGTGCCGTCGATTTTTCGGAAGGCGGTGGTGGGCCGGCCCTGCAGACGGAAATTCAACTCGTGCGTTCCGGTGCCGCTGATCTTGACCGTGGACCCGTGATATCCCGTGCGGGTTGCGGTTACCTCGACGTCGCCGAGCGCGGTCACGGCGCTGAGCGAGAACGTGCCGAGGCGCGAGGACGTGGCGCGAAACCGCTTGCCGGCTGTGATCGTGGCGAAGGCGATCGGAAGCCCGGTCACCGCATCGGTCACGGTTCCCTTGCAACTGACCGTAACCGCGGCATTCGAACCGAATTCGGGCTTTCCGACGGCTCGATTTTTCGGAGCGGCAAACAACGGCAGCGAGAGCAGAGCAAGGATGAGGATTGTCAGACGTTTCATATAACTTATTTTACGCTACACGGACGCGCTCGCCAATAACTTTTGCGCCGTTCATCGAAAAACTTTCCCGTCCCTGACCACGTGCACGACGTGCCGCAGCGCAGTCATGTCGGTGAGCGGATCGCCGTCGACGACGATGATGTCGGCCAGCTTGCCGGCCGCGATCGTGCCGAGGTCGGGCTGTTTGAGGAGCTGCGCCGGCCAGTACGTCGCGGCGCGAATCGCCTCCATCGCAGGCATCCCGAGATCCACCATCGTCTTTAGCTCGCGCCATGTGGAGTCGAAGTGGAAATTGAGCGGGATGCCGGAGTCGGTCCCGACGACGATCGTGACGCCCGACTCGCGCAGCTGCCGGAACTTGTTCGCCAGCATCGGCACGCGACGCGGCACCAGTCGGAAGTAGTCGAGATGCGAGACGTCGCGAATCGAGTCGTGCACGTCCTTGTAGATCTCCGGCGGCAGATCCGCTTTCAAACGCTGGTCATCGATCCGCTCCGGATTCTGTTTCGTCTCTTCGAACAGAAAGAGCCCTTCCAGCGTCGGACACCAGTACAGCGTCGCGTTCCGCTCGCGCATCATCTGCAGCACATCCTCTTCATACGCCGGCTTCGTCGCCAGCCCCGTGTGCTCGAAGCAATCGACTCCCGCGCGCAGCCCCTGCCGGATCTCCTCGGAACGATGCGCGTGCGCCGCCACGGTCCTGCCGAGCTTGTGCGCCTCGTCGACGATCGCCTTCACCTCCTCGATCGACATCTGATCCTGATCGATCAGCTTGATCACGTCCGCCCCGCCGGCAACGATCGTCTGCACCTTCGCCCGCGCATCCTGCGGCCCATTCACCACCCACCGAAACTTCGCCGTCAGCGGCGTATTCGACTTCTGCAGAAACGGCCCCGAAACAAACAGCCGCGGCCCCGGAATCTCGCCGCGGCTGATCCGATTCTTCACGGCGACGATGTCTTCGAGCGGCGCCCCGAGATCGCGCGCCGTCGTCACCCCCGCCATCAGCAACTGCTTCGCCGCGATCGGCATGATGACGTCGCGCAACTGACTCGGATACGTGCGGTCCCAGTGCTCGTAGTCGCCGTGCCCGAGGAGCATGAGGTGGACGTGCATGTCCATCAGCCCGGGCATGACCGTGTAGCCGTTCGTATCGATCACCCGCGCGCCGTCGGGAATCGCGATCGTTCCCTCCCGCCCCACCGCCTTCACGCGATTGCCTTCGATGACGATGACCGCGTTCTCGATGGGCGGACCGCCGTATCCGTCGATCAGGCGACCGCCGGCCAGGACGAGGGGCTGGGCGGTGGCGGCGCGTGCAAGCGAGGCGAGTGCGAGCGCGGCGAGGAGCTTATTCATAGGGGAAGGGTAGCTCGTTTGGAGCGGGCGACGGGATTCGAACCCGCGACCAAGAGCTTGGGAAGCTCCTACTCTACCAACTGAGCTACGCCCGCTCAGGCGAGGACGGGCAGTTTACCATCGGCGTCGCAGCTCGTTCGTGTGGAACAGGTGGGCGGCGGCGAGGAGGGCGAGGGTGGTGGCGGCGTAGGCGGCGAGGACGAGTGGCGTCGCGGTGCCGAACCAGCCGGCGAAGTCGAGGGACGGCGACGCGCCTTTGTCCTGGGCGGCGATGTACCAGAACGTGAGGAAGGCGACGATGAACGTTTTGGGGTTCGCGCTGATGATGCCGAGGGCGGTGGCGGCGGCGCAGGTGAAGGCGATGCCGATGAGGAGTGGGAGCGCGGCGGACGGTTGGAGCGTGATCGCGCGGATGACGGGGACGGCGAGGAAGGCGAGGGCGAGGAGGAGCGAGCTCGCGAATTTCCACCAGACGAATCGGGTGCGGAGGAGCGGCGCGGCGTAGATGAGGGCGGTCGTGCCGGCGCGTTTTTCGCGCGAGGCGACGTCGGCGATGGCGATGGCGCAGGCGGCGAAGGCGATGGGCATCAGGCCGGTGAGCAGTGACTTCGCGTCCGATGTCAGGGCGATGATGGCGAAGATCACGACGGCCACGGACGCGAGGGGGAACGCGGCGATGGTCGTGAGCGCGTCGGTGGCGGCGGATCGGAGCAGCGATGCGCGGTCGGAGCCGGAGACGATGGTTTGACCGATGCGCACGAAGAGACGTGCGAGCGGCTTGGAGATGAGGTTCAGGCGGCCGAGCCAGCTGCGGCGCGATTTCTCGTTGGGGACGGCGCGGACGCGCGCGGGGTCGAAGCGGTGGAAGAAGACGCGCGCGAGCGCGAGCAGGGACAGCGGCCAGATCGTCGAGCCGATGCGCGGCAGGAGCCACTGCGCGCCGGCCTGCAGGCCGGGGAAAGTGATCGCGCCTTTGCTCGCGTCGAACGTCGACGAGCCGATCGACATCGAGCTCGTGTGAAAGATCGTCTTCAATTGCGCGAGCAGGAACCCGAAGCCGGAGACGTCGAAGTACGGCGCCCAGGTCTTGCCGACGCCTTTCTCGATCATCGTGGCGACGGCGCCCATCATCGTCACCCAGAGGAAAAAGTAGGCGACGTCGCCGAGCTTCGTGCGCAGCAGCGGCGTGCATTCGAAGAGGATCGCAATCGCGGAGACGAACACGATCGCCGGCGGCACGAGCAGCAGGTACTGCTTCGCGAACACGAACGGCTCGAGCGGCGCTTCGCCGCGGACGAGGACCATGGCCATCGACGTGGCCATGAAGCCGAGCATGAACACGCTGAGGAAGACGACGTTGCCGGCGAACTTGCCGGCGATGTATTCGCTGCCGCGCATCGTCGTCGAGGCGATGACGTAGCCGCAGCGCGAGAGGACGTCCCGGCGCAGCGCGTTCGAGATCACGTAGAAGCCGGCCAAGCCGATGAACATCGTGCCGAGGACCGCGGTGGCCATGCCGATGGCGGCGGAGTTGTAGAGCGCGCGCTGGCCGTTGATCTGGATGAGCGCGCGGCCGGTGGAGGGACTCGGGATCCAGAGATACGGCAGCGCGGAGAGAAGCAGGAACACGACGACGGTCGACGGGCGGCGCAGACGGATGAGGAAGTCGGCGCGGACGATCGCGGCGAGGCGTGCGACGCGGGCGTTCATGCGGCGGACTCGATGGACAGGCGGGATCGCCTGTCCTCCACTTTCATCGTGTAGAGAAATGCGTCTTCGAGCGTCGGCTCGGCGGCGACGGCGTCCTGCACCGGGCGCTCGGGCGCGACGATGCGCGCGTGCACGCCGTCGGCTCTGCGGACGGCGCTGGAGATGTGCAGCCGCCGGCGCAGTTCGTCGAACTGTTCCGATCCCACCACGACTTCCCACACGCTCCCCTCGGCGGTCTTCATCAGCCCCTCGGGGGTATCCATGGCGACGAGCGAGCCTTCCTTCATGATCGCGATCTCGGTGGCGATCGACTCGACGTCGGAGACGATGTGCGTGGAGAGGATGACGAGGCGCCCGAATCCGAGGTCGGAGAGGACGTTGCGGAAGCGCACGCGCTCTTCCGGATCGAGGCCGGCGGTCGGCTCGTCGACGATGACGAGCTCGGGATCGTTGATGAGCGCCTGGGCGATGCCGAGGCGCTGCTTCATGCCGCCGGAGAACCCGCCGACGGCTCGATTGGCGACCGAATGCAGGTTCACCATCTCGAGCATTTCCTGCACCTTCGCTTTTCCGCGCACCCCTTTCAGCGCGGCGAAGTATGCGAGGAACTCGGAGGCGGTGAGGTTCTCGTAGACGCCGAAGTCCTGCGGGAGGTAGCCGAGGCGCGGGCGGAGCTCGTCGGGATTCGCGACGATGTCGGTGTCGCGGAAGGAGATGCGTCCCGCGGTCGGCTTCGTGACCGTGGCGATCATCTGCATGAGCGTCGTTTTCCCGGCGCCGTTGGGGCCGAGGAGCGCGAGCACGCCGCCGCGCGCGGTCAGGGAGACGTCGCGGACGCCGAAGTTGCCGGAGCGGAAGCGTTTGGAGACCGATTCGATGCGCAACATGCGCCGGTTATACGGCGCTCGTCACGCGAAGTTATCGGATCGCGCCCGGCTTGCCGATCACGCGCCGCAGAATGCCCGTCTGCCCGAGGTGGTACCCCTCGTGGACCGTCGACTTCGTGAGCAGGCTGCCGAGCGTCTCCGGACCGCCGCCCGGACTGAAGGGCGCGGGCGCGGCGAGCTCCTCGTCGGTCAGCGACGCCATGCCTTCGACGATGCGCTCCTGCGTCGTGTGAAAGGCGCGGACGACTTCGTCGAACGGGAGGTAGTCGGCGTTGACGGCGCCGCTGCTGCCGTGCTGATAGAGGCGCATCTGAGCGTCGCTCCAAACACTCGCCTGGTGCAGCGACGGCAGGAGCGCGCAGCGTGTTGCCACGACGTGGCCGACGAGCCAGTTGAGATGGTTCCCGGTCTCGACGGCGCGGATGAGGCTTTCCTCGTGGGTGACGCCGTCGAGGTTGCGGCCGGCGATGTACTGGTTCATGCGGAACTGCGTGGTGAGGGTCTCGGCGAGCATGGTTTCCTCCTCGTTTCGAGGTAAGATAGTACGAGATCGTACTAAATGCAAGTGTTACGAAATCGTACTATATGCCGCTGACCTTCCTCTCCCCTCTCCACCGCGCCACGCGCCAGATCGGCCTCTGGTTCGAGGAGCGCATGCCGCCCGGCCTCGCCGGCTCGGAAGGGCATCTGCTGAGCTACCTCGTGCCGTACGGGCCGTGTCCGGTGTCCGACCTCGTGCGCGTGTTCGGCATGAAGCATTCGACGATGACGAGCGTCCTCGACCGGCTCGAGGAGCGGGGACTCGTCGAGCGGAAGGAGAACCCGGAGGACAAGCGGTCGTGGCTGATCGGGCTGACGCGGAAGGGGCAGAAGACCGCCGCGCGCGTCAACGTGCTGGTCGAGGAGATCGAGCGCGAGATCGGGAACCGCGTGACGAAGCAGGACCTCGCGGGCTTTCAGCGCGTGATGGACGCGGTGAAAGAGGCGACCGGCGTCGAGGTACGGAAGGCGTAGCGAACGGCTACGCCTTCTTCTTGATCGGCAGCCGCGCTCCGGTCTCCATCGCGACGCGCGACACGTGGCCGGTCGCGCCGGTCCGGCCGCGCTTCTGGATCGGAAGGCGGGTGTAGACCTGCGTGGAGAGGATCGAGGCGTGGCCGAGGATCTCCTGCACTTCGCGGATGTCGGTGCCGGAGGAGACGAGCATCGCCGCCATGGTGTGGCGCAGCGAGTGCGGGGTGACGTGACGTTTGATCTCCGCGAGACGAACGTGTTTCTTGAAGATGTTCTCGATCGAGTAGATCGTGAGGCGCGTGCCGGAGCGGCCGATGAAGAGCGCAGGCGTGGAGATGTTGCGCTCCCCGCGCTGTTCGATGTACTGGCGGATCGCATCGACCATGCTGTCGGTGGTGAGCGTCACCGCGCGTCCGCGCGTGGCGCGGCCGGTGATCTGGATCTGCCGGCGCTCGAGATCGACGTCGGCGACGTTCAGCGCGACCAGCTCGCCGATACGGATGCCGGTCGAGAACAGCAGCTCGAGGATGACGTTGTCGCGCACGGCGCAGAAGAAGCGGTTGCGGCTTCCGGCGGAGTGATCGCGCATCGCCGTCAGCTCGGCGACCTGTTCCTTCGGCGCCGCGAGCAGCGCGCGGATCTCGCGCGGCGAGAGCACGGTCGGGATGCGGTTCTCGATCGGCTTGCGGATGCGCAGGCGGCGCGCCGGCGACTCCTGCACAATGCCGGCTTCCTCGAGGAAGCGGAAGAACACTTTCAGCGCGGCGACCTTGCGGCGGATCGACGTGTCGCGGTACGGACCGCCGCTGAGTTTCTCGAGGTACGTCTCGAGATGCTCGGGGGTGATCTCCACCGTCGGCGTATCGCTCATCTGGACATGGAACTGCGCCAGGTCCGACTGATACGCTCGGAGCGTCCGGTCGGACAGGTTCCGTACCATTTGTCCGTGTTCGAGGAACTGGGCGATCGCCTGCTGAACGTTCATATACACATCGCTTTGGCTGTTATTTGGTGAGATTGGACGACATCGAAGTCTCAACCGGCGTTACTGTTTTGTCAAGAAATTATTTGCGCAGGAGGAATATGCTGAAAAAGCATTACTCTCGCGAAGAGAAAGGGTTGGCGTGCGCGGTTTACGAGTTTTTGTCCGTCCGATTGAACGCTCCGACGATGCGGAAGTCCGCACGTTTCTCGACAGGCAGGAGTGCCTGTCCTCCACTCCGGCATGGGGTCTGCTCGGGAAGCTCCTCGGCGACATCGTCGCCGTCGTGGAGTTGCAGCTCGAGAGCGACGCGCTCCGCGTCTCCGGCATCGTGGTCTCGCGCGAGCTGCGGCGGAAGTGGATCGGGCGGGTGATGATGCGCGAAGTCGAGCAGCTTGCGAGAAAGATGGATCGTGTCCGTCTCATCGTTGAGGACGCGGGAGAGGCGCACGAGTTCTTTCGGCGCGTCGGTTTCGAACATGAGGGGGAGCGATGGGTCAGGGTCGTGTCTTAGTTGCTGGGTTGCTGGGTTGCTGGGTTGCTGGGGCTTGCTCCAGGACGACTTCTGTTCCGATCGTTCAACAACCGGCACCCGTCGTAACTCCAGTCGAAGCTCCTCCTGCCGATCCCGTCGCGGTCGCGAAAGAAGGGCTCGCGGCGTTCGATGCGAAGCAATACGACGTCGCGGTGGCGAAGCTCACCGCGGCCTCGGCGTCTCTGCGCGAGCTCGCGCCGTTCCTGCGGCTGCGCGTGATGGAGGCGGAGCTCGCGCGCGGCAATCCGGAGAGCGCGGCCGCGGCCGCGACGGAGATCATCGCGCTCGGCGGCACGTCGGCAACGACGGTGGCGCGTCTGCGGCTGCCGGCGATCTACGCGCAGCTCGGCAACCGCGGCGCGACGGACGCGGCGTGGGAGCTGGCGAATGCGATTCCGATCGATGAGCTGACCGAGGAAGGATTCGTCGTGCTGGCGAACGCGCTGGCGAGCGCGGGGCGCGAGGACCTCGCGACGAAGACGCGCATGCGCCTCCTCAACGACTACACGGGCGGGCGATATACGGAGCAGACGTACGGCAAGCTGCGCGCGGAGATCGCGAAGCTGCCGAAGGACGCGTCGATCGCGCTCGCGCAGAAGCTCGCGCGCGCGGACCGCTACGATCAGGCGCTCGAGATCCTCAATCGCATCGGCAACGCCGACGACGCGCGCGCGACGCGCATCCGCGCGCTCTTCAACTCGCGGCACTACGCCGAGCTGCTCGACGAAACGAAGGACATGAAGCTCACCGATCCCGCGCTCGCGCTGCTTCGCGCGCGCGCCGCGTGGCGGGAGGACCGGCAGCCGGAGTTCCTCGCGGCACTCGACGCCATCGACAAGGACTTTCCGTCGAGCAAAGAGGCGATCGAGGCGAAGGTGCTGCGCGCGAAGTACTACACGACGGATGAGATCGACTATCCGCGCTCGCTCGACAATCTCAAGAAGGCGATCGACGCCGGCGCCCTCGGGGCCGACGGCGAGAACCTCTGGAACCTCGGCTACACCTACGTGCTCGCCGGCATGCCGCAGGAGGCGCTGCAGGCGTTCGACCGCTACATCGCCGCGTATCCCGACGGCGACTGGAAGACGAACTCGCTTTTCTGGTCCGCGAAGATCCTCGACCGCGCCGGCCGCACCGCCGAGCGCGATGCGAAGGCGCGGCAGGTCGCGAGCGAGTATCCGTTCAGCTACTACACGTATCGCGCGAAGGAATTGTGGGGGATTGGAGACGAGGGGATCGGGGAACGAGGAGAAGCCTTCCCCAACCTCGACACCGAGTTCACGCGGATGCCGGAGCCGCGCTTCGGCCTCGTCCGCGCTCTGCTCGCGATCGGGTTGCCGCGCGACGCGACGCGCGAGATGAAAGTGCTCGCGGCGCAGTATCCCGAAAGCGCGGCGACGCAGTTCATGCTCGCCGACGTCTACGTGCAGGGCGGCGAGCCGCTGAAGGCGAACGGCGTGCTGCAGCGCAAGTTCCGGCAGTTCGTCCGCCACGGCGGCTCGAACATCCCTCAGCGCTTCTGGGAGATCCTCTTCCCGCTCCCCTACTGGGACGCGATTCGCGCCGAGGCAGAGCGGCGCGGGCTCGATCCCTATCTCGTCGCGTCGATCATCCGGCAGGAGAGCGCGTTCGAGCCGGCGACGGTCTCGAACGCGGGCGCGGTCGGTCTGATGCAGATCATGCCGGAGGAAGCGTCGCGCATCGCGGCGGCCGGCGCGCTCGGCGAGATCACGCGCGAGTCGCTGTTCGATCCCGCCACGAACATCGCCGTCGGCGCCACCGAGTACTCGCAGAAGCTCGCGGCGTGGAACGGCAATCACACGCTCGCGATCGCCTCCTACAACGCCGGCGAGGAGCCGGTGCGCGGCTGGCTGGCGCGAACGCCGGTCGACGACATCGACCTCTTCATCGAGTCGATTCCCTTCGCGGAAACGCGGTTGTACGTGAAAACAGTGAACAGGAACCGGAACGAGTACCGGCGGATCTACGAACAAATGAAACGGTTTTGAGCCACCTGGCACTATCCTTGGAGAGACCGCCAAACATGTAAACGGGGATTCAAGGCGGGGTTTATGAAGTCACGCACGGTTTTGCTTTCGTCCCTCCTTGCTGTTGCGATCGCGACAACAGCCGCCGCAAACTCGCAAATCGTGCTCAAGCGCGGCAACCAGGCCGAGCTGCCGGGCGAATACACCGGAGTGGTCGATCTCGCGATCGATCCCGGATACGACAACGCGAGAGTCACCGTGCTCGTCGACGGTCAGAAAGTCGCGAACGGTCTCCGATCTCCGTATCACGTCGTCGTCGACTTCGGCCCGATCGCCCTCCAGCACAAGATCACGGTGCAGGTCACGCCGCCGAACGCGCGGCGCATTCAGTGGCAGGAGACGATCAACCGCGGCTACCTCCCGCTGAGCGTGAGCGTGAAGCCGCTCGACGTCGGCGCGCGTCTCTTCGAAGTGAACGTCACGGCGCCGAAGGAAGATCCGATCGAGATCGTGCAGCTGTGGGACAACGCGCAGGTCGTCGCCACGGTCACGGAAGCGCCGTATCGCTTCACGGTACCGGAGTCGCTGATGGCGAGCGGATTCGTGCAGATCACCGCACGCACGAAGTCGGGCGATGAGGCGGCGGATTTCTGGTCGCCGGCCGGCAACATTCATTCCGAGGAGCTGCAGATCCGCACCGTGCCGATCTTCGTGTCGGTCGTCGATCGCAACGGACAGGCGCGCGACGATCTCGACCGCTCGAAGTTCCGCATCATGGACAACAACTCCGAGGGAAAGATCATCGAGTTCGGCAAAGCATTCGATCAGCCGATCTCGATCGCGCTCCTCGTCGACTCCTCGGCCAGCATGACCTACTCGATGCAGCACGCCGCGAAGGCCGCCGGCGAGTTCGTGCAGCGCGCGCTGAAAGTGGGCGACCGCTGCAGCGTCACCGCCGTGCAGGACGTCCCGCGCCGCAAGCAGCCGCTGACCAACGACCGCGAGGCCGTCGGCAAGGCGCTCGTCGGCATCAATCCGGAGGGCCGCACCGCGCTGTACGACGCGCTGACCTCGGCGATCCGCGAGCTGCGCGAGGAGAAGAATCGCCGCGCGATCGTCGTGCTGACCGACGGCAGCGACACGTCGTCGCTGGCGTCGTACGAGGACGTGCAGAAGAGCGCGCGCGAGGCCGGCATTCCGATCTACTTCATCGCCTACGAAGGCGGCGGCGAGGATCAGGCGCGCGACCTCGACCGGCTGAGCTATCTCGCCGGCGAGACGGGCGGCTTCGTGGCCACGGCGACGCAGCAGAATCTGATGGCGAGATACGAGGCGATCGAGAAGGATCTGCGCGCGCAGTTTGCGATCAAGTACCAGATCAGCGACCTCGGACGGACGAACGAGTGGCGCGCGGTTCACGTGCTGATCGATTCGCCGAAATTGACGGCGCGTACGATCAAGGGGTATTTCACGCCGTAGTGGATCGCGACGACAAACTCATCGGCAACCTTCGGGCGCGCGTTTCCAGCGCGCCCTTCTTTTCACGACTCGCAAATGACGAGCGAGCCGACGTCACCGGCGCGTCCGTCGAAGCGCGCGCGCTGATCATCGCGGCGCTGCAGGATCATCACCGGCGGCGCGTCGCCGTGGTAATGCCGGGCGATGCGGCGGTCGATGATTTCGAGAACGCGCTGCGGCTGTTCCATCGCGAGCCGCGCTGCGTCTCCGTCTATCCGTCGCCGTCGCTCTCGCCGTATCAGGACGTCGCGCCGTCGCTCGGCGTCGTGCGCGAGGAGATCCGCGCGCTCGGCATGCTCATCGACGGCGCATCGGAAGTGCTCATCGTTCCGTCGCGCGCTCTCTTCCAGCGCCTGCCATTGCCCGACGCGTTTCGCGAGCGCATCGTGCGCCTCGCCGAGGGTACGGACCTCGACCTGCGCGAGCTGCTGGAGAAGCTGGTCGAGAACGGGTTCGTGCGGACGGACCTCGTCGGCGAGGCGGGCGAGTTCGCGTTTCGCGGCGGCATCCTCGACGTCTTCCCGCCGAACACCGCGATGCCGCTGCGCGTCGAGCTGTTTGGCGACACGATCGAGACGCTGCGCTGGTTCGACGTCGAGACGCAGCGCTCCGAGGAGCCCGCGGGCACCGTCACCGTCTATCCGATCACGCAGTTCCCGATCACGCGCGAGACCCGGCAGCGCCTCGCGAAGCGCTTGTCGAAGGACTTCATGGATCCGCACTTCAAGCGCGACGTCGCCGAGAAGATCGAGCGGCTGCAGGACGTCGGATCGTTTCCCGGCATCGAGCACTACGTGCCGGCCGCAGTCGAGAACGTCACGTTCGCGGAGTACATCAGCGACTGGGATCTGATCCTGATCGAGCCCGACCAGATCACGACCACCATCGCAAAGTACGAGTCGCTGCTGCGCAACGAATACGAGGCCTCGGCGGAAAAAGGGCGCGCGGTTTATCCGCCGGAGAAGCTCGTCGCGCCGGGGCCCGATATTTACACCTTCCTGGAACACGCACGACTTGCGTTCAGCGAAGTGCACGTCGGCACCACCGGCGAGCTCCGCGTGCGCGCCGGCTCCACCGATCGCTACGCCAATCGCCTGAGTGAATTCTCCGGCGATGTGAAGAACGAAAAGCGCGAGCAGATCTTTTTCGCGGCGACGCGCGGCGGCGTGGAGAAGATGGAGCGGCTGCTGAAGGAGTTCGACCTCACCGGCGCGCTCACGATCACCGGCGGCAATCTCGCGCGCGGCGTCGTCTTCGAAGACCTCGGCATCGTCGCGTGGTCGGAGTGGGACCTCTTCGAGCCGCCGACTTCGACGCGCGTCGGCGGGAGGAAACGCAAGTCGGAGGCGTTCATCTCCGACCTTCGCGATCTCAAGGCCGGCGACTACATCGTCCATGTCGATCACGGCGTCGGCCGCTTCCTCGGCCTCGAGCGCATTCCCTTCGGCGAGACCGAGCGCGAGGTCATGCAGATCGAGTACTCCGGCGGCGGCAAGCTGCTGATGCCGATGGAGAACCTCAACCTCGTCCAGCGCTACACCGCCGGCGAGGACGTGCACGCGAAGCTGGACAAGCTCGGCGGCACGACGTGGGCGCGCACGAAGGCCTCGGTGAAGAAGGCGATGCGCGACATGGCCGACGAGCTGCTGAAGCTCTACGCCACGCGCCAGATGGTCCACGGCCACGCGTTCGCGAAGGACTCGCCATGGCAGTTCGACTTCGAGGACGCGTTCGAGTTCGATGAGACCGAGGACCAGGTCTCGGCGATCGAAGACGTGAAGAGCGACATGGAGTCGCGCAAGCCGATGGACCGGCTGCTGTGCGGCGACGTCGGATACGGCAAGACCGAGGTCGCCATGCGCGCGGCGTTCAAATCGGTCATGGACGGCAAACAGGTCGCGGTGCTCGCGCCGACGACCGTCCTCACATACCAGCACTACCGCACCTTCCTCCGCCGCTTCGCGTCGTTCCCGGTCACCATCGAGCTGCTCACGCGCTACTACTCCGCGAAGGAGCTGAAAGAGATTCTGAAGAAGGTCGAGACCGGCGAGATCGACGTCGTGATCGGCACGCATCGTCTGTTGTCAAAGGACGTCGCGTGGAAGGACCTCGGCCTGGTGGTCATCGACGAGGAGCAGCGCTTCGGCGTCCAGCAGAAGGAGCGGCTCAAACAGATCAAGAAATCGGTCGACGTGCTGGCGATGTCCGCGACGCCGATCCCGCGCACACTGCACATGTCGCTGGTCGGCATCCGCGACATCTCGGTGATCGAGACGCCGCCGAAGGACCGCCTCGCGATTCAGACCGCGGTCGTGCCGTTCAACGACGAGTTCATCCGCGAGGCCATCGAGTTCGAGGTGGGACGCGGCGGACAGGTGTTCTTCGTCCACAACCGCGTCGAGTCCATCTACATGATGAAGGAGTATCTCGAGAAGCTCGTGCCGGGGCTCCGCGTCATCGTCGGCCACGGGCAGATGGACGAGCGGGAGCTGGAGCGGGCGATGCTCGCGTTCATCACGCGCGAGTACGACGTGCTGCTCGCCACGACCATCATCGAGAACGGCATCGATATCCCGGCCTGCAACACGATCCTCATCAACCACGCCGAGCGCTTCGGCCTCTCGCAGCTCTATCAGCTCCGCGGCCGCGTCGGACGCAGCGACCGCCTCGCGTTCTGCTACCTGCTCGTGCCGAGCGACCGCGTGCTGACCGGCGACGCGCGCAAGCGCCTCGCGGCGATCCAGGAGTTCTCCGACCTCGGCGCCGGCTTCCGCATCGCCGCGCGCGATCTCGAGATCCGCGGCGCCGGCAACATCCTCGGCGGCGAGCAGTCGGGCCAGATCGCCGCGGTCGGCTTCGAGATGTACACGAAGCTGCTCGAGGAGAGCATCCGCGAGATGAAGGGCGAGAAGATCGAGGAGGAGGTCGAGACCTCGATGAACCTCGGCGTCGACATCTACATCCCGCAGGAGTACATCGCCGACGAGAACCTGCGCATGACCTTCTATAAGAAGATCGCCTCGGCCTCGACGCTCGAGCGGCTCACCGACATCCGCAACGAAATGCGCGACCGCTTCGGCGCGCTGCCGCCCAACGTCGAGAACCTCCTCTACTTCGTGCGCGTGAAATGGCTTGCGCAGCACCTCGGCGTGCTTTCGATCGTGCGCGAAGGCGGCCGCGGCGTGATGAAACTGACCGCGCACGCGAAGATCGATCCCAACAAGCTGCTGGTCTACATCAGCGAAAACCCGCAGGCAAAGTTCTCTCCGAACGGCGTGCTGTCGTTCCCCCTCCACGAGCACGGCGCGGAAGTGATCACGGCAATCGAGCAGATGCTGCAGACGATTGCGGCGTGATCACACCATTCGTCGCATCGAGCCTCACTACCATACCGTCCTTCAGCAGCTTCGTCGCGTCGCGGACGTTCGCGAGCGCCGGCAATCCCATCTCGCGCGCGACGGTTGCCGCGTGCGAGAGCGTGCCGCCGATCTCGACGATGATGCCCGACGCGAGCGTGAACAGCGGCGTCCACGACGGATCGGTCGCGACCGCGACCAGGATCGCGCCTCGCGGAAACCGCGCGATCTCCGAGGGATGCGCGAGGACCGCGACGGGCGCCTCGACGACGCCGCGGCTGAGGCACAGGCCGTGGAGGGCGGACGTCTCGTCCGCCTGGCGGGCGGGACGCCCGCCCTCCTTCAGCAGCAGCGGCATGTCGATCTTCTTCCATTCCTCGCGCAGGCGCCACTTCTCCGCGACGATCGCGCGCATGCGCGACGGATCGCCCGCGACCTCTTCGAGGTTCAGCGCGAAGTAGTCCTCGGGTGTTTCGATCCATCCGCGTGCGGCGAAGCGCTTTGCGAGCTCGAGATGCCACAGGCGATGCGCGTAGATGACGCGCACGAGCTCCGAGCGGTAACGCTCGCGTCCGAGGTACATCCACTTGATGCGCCGCAGCATCAGCAGCAGCCGCGTACGCGTGAGCCAGCCGAGGCGCGGCTTCGCCTCGCTCCACACCTTCTGCCACGCGCGCTCCATGTCGGGCGGATCAGGGATCTCGCCCGCCGCGAGATGCGCGTGAATCGCGTCATGGATCGGCGTCGGATCCTCGGCGAAACGCGGCAGCGCCCAGTCCGACTCGTGGATGCCGCGATGGCCGTATTCATGGAGATGTCGCTGCAGCGCAGCGGGAAACGACGGCGGATCGTCGCGCGCGATGCGTGCGAGCGCCAGGAGATCGACCGCCTGCTGCGATGAAACGGAGCGCTCGCCCGTGCCGAGGAACGTGAAGAGGAGCGTGTCGCCGTCGACGCCGTGCTTCGCGCACAAATCGCGCAGCATGCGCTCAAGCGGCATGAGCGTCGTGAAATGCAGCACCGGAAAGAACGCGCGCGTCTGCGAGTGATCGCGCCAGTCGCACAGGCGCCCGATCAACTCCGCGTCCGGCGCCGCGGCTGCGTCGAACGCACGGCATTCGTCGTAGTAGGCGCGAAGCTCGGTCAGCCGCCGCGGCACGGTACGACGCAGCAGGATCTGCGCGCCGAGGAGACGCAACATGACCAGAATCGCGCGGAACTGCGGCCTGGAGCGCTTTTCGTCCTCGGGCGTGATCGCTTCCGCGTGTCCCAGCGCGCGCAGCGACGTCGCGTCGGACTCGCCCGAGATGCGCGACATCCGGCGCATCTGCGTCAGATTGAAGTACACGCGTCCGTTGAACGTCCGGAGCATCGGTCCGAACTTCGGGTCGTACAGCCTGCCGAACATCGCCAGATACGCCTTCTCGAGCGCGGGATTGAACGTCTCGATGAACGACGGCGAGGGCAGATCGGGCAGCACCTCGCGCATGTTCGCGCGTGTCCACTCGATCCCGTCGAGCTCCGGCAGCGACGTGATCGGCCGCGCCTGCACGATCCAGATCGCGCTGGCGTCCTCACACCACTCCACGTCCTGCGGCGCGCCGTAATGCCGCTCGATCCGCAGCATCAGCTCCGTGAGCGCATCGCGCGGATCGCTCTTCCGCACGCGCACTTCCTCGGGCTGGATCGTTCCGCCGACCACCGCGTCGCCGCGTCCGCGCGTCGAGTTGATGACCACCACGTCGCGATCGCCGGTCACCGGATCCGCGGTGAACGCGACGCCCGCGCGCAGCGGCTCGATCATCCGCTGGATGAGCACCGCCGCGCCGCCCTGTTCGGGCAGTCCCCGCGCGGCGCGATACGAGCGTGCGCGATCGGACGACATCGACGCGAGACACTCCGCGATCGCGCTCTCGATGCCCGCGGCATCGACGTCGAGCACCGACTCGTGAATCCCGGCGAACGAGCTGCCGGCGCCGTCTTCGTCCGTGGCCGAGGAGCGCACCGCAAAGCGCATCGCCGGCCGCGCGTCGAGCCATACGCGAACGGCAGCCGGCACACGCGCCGTCTCGCCGGGATCGAACGCGACCGCAATCCCCTCGGGCACCGCGAGACCGGCCTGCAGCAGAACGCCGCATTGCACGGCTTTACCGCCGAACAGGCCGGCATCCCGTTGCGTGAGCTCCTCGAGACGCCGCGCGGTCGCCACGGCGCGATGATCGCACGTGCTACACTCAAAACGCCCGTTCGATGCTCCTTCGCCGCATCGTCATCCCGCTCCTCGTCGGCTCCGCGCTGCTCTCTGCCTGCAAGCGAAAACCGGCCATTCCTCCGGACGTCATCGTCCGCGTGAACGAGCGCATGGTCACGCTCTCCGACTTCAAGCGCTACCTCGATCGCAACGCCGGCACCGACCTCGCGCAGCTCACGCCGGAAGTCGCGAGCGCGATGCTCGACCAGTTCACCGAGGAGGTCATCGTCTCGGAGCACGCGGCCGCGCATGGGATTGAGGTGCCGGCAGAGAAGATCGCCGCCGCCGTGCGCACCGAGGCCGGCGCGACGGTCATCGAAAAACGGGACGACATGCGCCGCGACAAGCTGCTGGCGAACATGGCCGCGCAGATCCCGGAGCCGACCGTCGACGACATCCAGGCCTATTACCAGGTGCATCAGAACGAGTTCCGCAGCGGCGAGGAAGTACGCGTGCGGCAGATCCTCGTGCACGAGGAAGCGCTCGCGAACGACATCCTCAAGAAACTGAAGAACGGCGCGTCGTTCGAGGAGCTGTCGAATGAGCACTCCCGCGCGCCGAACGCGAAACGCGGCGGCGAGATCGGCTTCGTCAGCCGCCGTGAGCTGCCGAAGATGTTCGAGGACGAGATCTTCCGCCTCAAACCGGGCGAGGTCAGCAACGTCATCCAGACCGACTCCAGCTTCCACATCTTTCGCGTAGACGAGCGCCGCGCGCCCGGACTTCTGGACGCCGAATCGGCCGCGCCGCTGATCCGCGTGAAGATCAAGGAGGACGCGATTCGCGAGCTCATGGCTCAGCTCGTCGCCAAAAGCCGGGAGGAAATGAAGATCGACGTCCTGACCCGCCGGCTCCCCTTCCGCTACACCGGAACCCTCCGGAAGACCGTGGACGAATAAACTACGAGGCAGAACCTGTTCTTCTGCCAGCACGTCTGAACGACAAACCGTTATGAAAAAGAGCTTTCTTGCCCTTGCCATCGTCCTGGCGGCGAGCACCGCCTCCGCCGCACAGCTTCTCGAGGGGATCGTGGTCCGCGTCGGCGACCGCATCATCACCCGCACGCAGTACGAGCGCCGCCTCCGCGAGCGCTTCATGGAGATCGAGCAATCCCCAGACCGCGACAAGATCGCCGAGATGAAGACGCACGCCCGCGATGAGCTCGTGAATGAGCTGATCAGCGAGCTGCTCATCAAGGACCGCGCCGACCGCCTCGGAATCACGGTCACCGAGCCCGAGATCAAGGAAGCCATCAACCGGCTCAAGAAGCAGTACAACATCACGACCGACGAACAGTTCGAAGAGTCGCTGAAGTCGGCCAACCTCACGCGCGCCGACATGGAATCCCGCCTGCGCGAGACGCTCATCACGAACAAGGTGTTCGGCCGCGAGCTGCGCAGCCGAAGCGATCTGTCCGATCCCGAGCTGCGCGAGCGCTACAACCGCGAGAAGGAGCGCTTCCGCCTCCCCGAGCGCGCGCACCTGCGCGAGCTCGTCGTCCTGAAGCCCGAAGCCGCGAAGATGGACGAGGCGCGCACGCGCGCGGCCGAAGTCGGCGAAGCGGCCCGCAAGCCGGGAACCGACTTCGCGAGCCTCGCGTCGACGATGTCGGAGTCGGGCACGAAGGACAAGGGCGGCGATCTCGGCGAAGTCGCGAAGGGCGATCTCGTCGCGGAGCTCGACCAGGCCGTCTTCGCCGCCGCACCCGGCGCGATCATCGGACCGATCGAGACCAAGTCGGCGTGGTTCATCATGAAGGTCGAGCAGCGCCTCCCCTCCGAAGTGCCGGCGTTCGAGTCGGTCAAGGAGAAGCTCCGCCGCGACGTCGACGAAGAGACGTTCCAGCGCGACTACAAGGCCTACATCGACACGCTCCGCAAGGACGCGTTCATCGAGATCCATGAGGACATGATCCCGAAGGCCTGAGTCTCGTCTCCACTTCTCGTATCCAATTCGGCCAAAAACAGGGTCCTCGGAAAGCCCCGGATCCCCCGGAACGGTAGAATCCGTGGGGTCGCTTGACATGCCCGTCGTACGCTGTTCCACATGAGCAGCATCGATGACGCGCTTCGGGCGATCCGCGAAACAAAGCCACGTAAAGTTGTCTTTTTCACCGGCGCCGGCATCTCCGCCGACAGCGGGATTCCGACGTTCCGCGGTCCCGACGGCCTGTGGCGGAACTTCCGCGCCGAGGAGCTCGCGACTCCGGACGCGTTCCGCCGCGATCCCGCGATGGTGTGGGAGTGGTACGAGTGGCGCCGCGCGCTGATCCGCAACGCGCAGCCCAACGCCGCGCACGAGGCGATCGCCGGGCTCTCCCACACAATCGTCGTCACGCAGAACGTCGACAGCCTCCACACGCGCGCCGGCGCGAATAACGTCATCGAGCTGCACGGCAACATCTTTCGCGTCCGCTGCACGAAGGAGCAGCACACGGAGACGCGCGAGGAACCGTTCGCGGAGATCCCGCCGCGCTGCGACTGCGGCGCGCTGCTGCGGCCGGACGTGGTCTGGTTCGGCGAGACGCTGCCGGACGAGGCGGTGGCCCGCGCGGTGAGCGCGATCCGCAACGCCGACCTCCTCGTCATCATCGGCACGTCGGGCGTCGTCCATCCGGCCGCCGGCTTCGTCCGGCTGCACCACGGGCTCTCGATCGAGATCAATCCCGAGGCGAGCGCTCTCAGCTCCGCCTGCACGTTCGCGATCGCCGCAAAAGCCGCCGCGGCGACGCCACCCCTTGTCAAAGCAATCAGCGAAGCCATTCAGGAGGTGCGTTGATGAATGAAGTGATCCGTGAGTTGCCTTTCGATGACCGCCCGCGCGAGCGGATGTTCAAGCACGGCGCCGAAACGCTGTCGAACGCCGAACTGGTGGCAATCCTCCTCGGCTCCGGCCTGCGCGGCAAGAACGCGATCCAGCTCGCGCGTGAGCTGCTCGCCGAAGGCATGGGAAAGCTGCGTGAGCGCGATCTCAAGCACCTCAACTCCACGCGCGGCGTCGGCCCGGCGAAAGCCGCGAGGATCGCCGCGGCCTTCGAGATCTCGAAGCGCACGACCTCGGGCGAGCCCGAGGAGCCGCCGCCGTACGACGCCACGGTCCTCGGCCGCAGTCTCGTCACCGCCTGCGCGCGTTACCGCCAGGAGCGCCTCGGCGCGGCGATGCTCGATGGGCGCCACAGCATCATCCGCCAGCGCGAGATTTTCGTCGGCACGAGCAACAACGCCCTCGTGTCGACGCGCGACCTGCTGCGCATCACGCTCAACGAGAACGCCGTCGCACTCGTGATCTATCACAACCACCCGTCGGGCGATCCGACGCCGTCGCGCGAGGACGAGACGTTCACGAAAAAGCTGCGCGACTCGCTGAAGCTGGCCGACATCGAGCTGCTCGACCACCTCGTGATCGGCGCGCACAGCTATTACTCGATGAAGGAGAAAGGAATGATCTGACTTTTATCCCGCGACCAGCGCAGGCTTTCGCGCGCTCGTTCGCGCCTCGGTGTAAACCGGCGTCAGCCAGTTGTAGCGGTCGGGGATCTCGCCGCCGATGTAGGAGAAGAACTCCTTCTGAATCCGCTCGGTGATCGGGCCGCGCTTGCCGTTGCCGATGCTGATTCGATCGATCGAGCGAATCGGCGTGACCTCGGCGGCCGTGCCGGTAAAGAAGACCTCGTCGGCGATGTAGAGCATCTCGCGCGGGATGAGCGTCTCGACGACTTCGAAGCCGAAGTCGCGGGCGATGCGGATGATGCTCGAGCGGGTGATGCCGCCGAGGATCGAGGCGCCGAAGTGCGGCGTGAAGATCTTTCCGTCGCGGACGACGAAGATGTTCTCGCCGGAGCCTTCGCTCACGTGGCCGTTGACGTCGAGCGCAATGCCCTCGGCGTAGCCATCGATCGCCGCTTCCTGGCGGATGAGGATCGAGTTCATGTAGTTCCCGGTCGCCTTCGCGAGCGCGGGGAACGTATTCGGAGCCATGCGGTTCCACGACGACACGCGGACGTCGACGCCCTGTTCGAGCGCCTCGGGGCCGAGGTACTTGCCCCACACCCAGGCCGCAACGACGACGTCGATCGGGCACGAGCCGGGGAAGACGCCGAGGGAGTGATAGCCGCGGTAGACGACGGGACGGAGGTAGCAGTCCTCGAACTCGTTCGCCTGAATCACGTCGATGCAGGCGCGGTTGATCTCCTCGAACGAATACGGGATCTCCATCCGATAAATCTTGCAGCTGTCGTAGAGGCGGCGCGTGTGCTCGTCGAGCCGGAAGATGGCCGGCCCGCGTTTGGTGTTGTAGCAGCGGATGCCCTCGAAGAGGCCGGAGCCGTAGTGGATGGCGTGGGTGAAGACGTGAATCTTCGCGTCGGCGAAGTCGATCATCCGCCCGTTCATCCAGACTTTCTTCACTTCATCGAATGGCATCGGAAACCTCCTGGGTGTCGGCGCGGGCGACTCGAACGAGTCGAAAGGCTGGACTTCGGCCGGAGTATAGGGGTCGCACTTTTGCAGTGTCAAATGCGAGAACACTGCCGATAAACTGAGGCCGGCCAGTCATGGAGTTACGCGGAAAAACTGTCGTCATCACCGGCGCGTCCAGCGGCATCGGACGCGCGGCGGCTTTCGAAATGGCGCGGCGCGGCGCGAATCTCGTGCTCGGCGCGCGCCGTGCGGAGCAGCTCGAGCAGACGGCCGAGGCGTGCCGCACACTCGGAGTCTCCGCGATCGCCGTGGTCACCGACATCACCGAACCCGAGCAATGCCGGAGGCTGATCGCCGCCGCCAGCCGCGTCGACGTGCTCGTCAACAACGCCGGCTTCGCGATCTTCGACTCCGTCGCCGAGGCTGACGCCGGCGAGCTACGCGCGATGATGGACACGAACTACTTCGGCACGCTGCATTGCACGCAGGCCGTGCTGCCGCAGATGCTCGCGCGCGGCGACGGGACGATCGTGAACGTCTCGTCGATCACCGGCATCATGGGATTCGCACGCATGGGCGGCTACTGCGCCTCGAAGTTCGCCGTGATCGGGTTGACCGAGGCGCTGCGCGACGAGGTGCTCGGCCGCGGCGTGCGCGTCGCGCTCGTCTGTCCCGGTACGACGGAAACGGAGTTTTTCGTGAAGGCCGAGCGCGGGAAGATGCCGGGCGCGTCGCGGCTGATCCTCGGCGTGAAACCGGAAAGGGTCGCGCGCGCGATCTGCAATGCTGCCGAGGATGGAAAATACCGGCGTATCCTCCCGCTGGTCGCCGCCATCTACATGCGCCTGAAAGAACTGTTTCCCCGCCTCGCGCACTTTTTCATGCGGCGCGTCTCCGCGCTGATGGAACGCCGATGAACGAGCGACTGCGGAACACGCCCGCGACCATGTACCTGATCGCCGCGATCCTCGCCGGATTCGGCATCGAGGTGCTCACCGGCGCGTGGACGGACGGCGAGAAGCTGGCGAGGCTCGGCGCGATCGTGCCGGAATGGATCAATGCCGGGCAGTACTGGCGCCTCCTCTCCGCGATGTTCCTTCACGGCGACGGCACGGTCGGCGGAACGGTCCTCCACCTCGGCCTCAATCTCCTCGCGATCTATCAGATCGGCAGCCTCTATGAAGTGATGTTCGGAACGCGCCGCTTCCTGCTGATCTACTTCGTCAGCGGACTCGCCGCGTCGATCACGAGCTACGTGCACGCCGCCGGCGCGTCGGTCGGCGCGAGCGGCGCGATCTTCGGCATCCTCGGCGCGTTCATCTTCTCAGTCTGGCGCTCGCCGCGATGGCGCCACGAGCGCGCCGCGCGCAGCATCGTCAAGCAGCTCATCTTTCTCATCATCGCCAACATCGCCATCGGCGCGCGCATCCCGCAGATCGATCTCGCCGCGCACCTCGGTGGACTCGTCACCGGACTGCTTCTCGGCGCGCTCCTCCCCCACAACGTCCCCCCGCCCCCGCCGGGCAGGGTCACGGTGGAGATCACGTCGTACGACGCAGGACCAGGCGCAGGTCCTGGGGAGCGAAGAGACGGTCGTTGATCGCGTGGATGACGCGCTGCAGTTCCGGCACGTCGCTCTCGAGGATCGGGATGCGCGTCCCTTCCGGCAGCTCGTGCACCGCGCGCACTTCGTCGATCGCGAATCCATGCTCGCGCGCCAGCACCGTCAGCGCCGCCGCGTGGCGCGGCGCGATGTGCGTCGGATCGCGCCAGAAATCGGAGGCCGAGACCGCGATCGACTCCGCGTTCGGCGTCTCGATCATCAGCAGCCCGCCCGAACGCAGAACGCGCGCCGCCTCGCGGAACAGCGCGAACAGCGCTTCCGCCGGCAGATGCTCGACGACGTGCATCGCCATGATTGCGCCGAGCGATCCGTCGTCGACGGACGCGAAGCACTCCGGCACGCCCGCCAGCGCGACCTCGAATCCGCGCGCCCGCAGATCGGCAACCGAGCGCTCGTTCGTATCGACGCCGCGCGCGGCCATGCCGGCTTCGCGGCATGCAGCGAGAAACTCGCCGCGGCCGCATCCGACGTCGAGCACCGGCTGATGGTCCGCCGCGAGACGCACGTAGGGCGCAACGTCGGCGCGCACTTCCGCTTCGCTTCCTCGCAGCGCATCTTCGATACGGCGATACACGACGTCGGGCGATGAAGCGACCGCGGGATTCACGACGTCGCGAATTCGCACCGCCAGCGTCTCGATCTTCTGATCGAGCGCGGCGATCAGCGCGTCGTTGCGGCGCGCGGTGAGAGGGATGAGCTTCGCGAGCTGCGCGGCGAGCGCTTCGTCCGCGGCGCGCACGTCGCGCTGCACGCTCTCGATGTCGACGCGGAAATCGCGGCGCACGGCCTCGATGTCGTTACGGACGTCCTGCAGCAGATCGAGCAGGACCAGGTTGAAGTTGCGCTGGCGCTCCGCGTCGGGCGCCATGATGCGGCGGATGATCGAGCGGAGCCACGAACGGCCGGGATACTGCCGGTCTTCGCGCCAAACCTCGCGCCAGCCGTCCGCTCCCGCGGGGGGCGAATCGATGGTCCGATCGTCAGGCATGCGACAAAAAGAAAAAGGGCGGGCTGGAAGCCCGCCCTCCCATTGTAGCTATTGCTCGGCGGGCGCGGGTTCGGGAGTCTCTTCGAGCTTCTCGACGCCGATCGCCACCACTTCCACCTGGATCTGCGCGGAGACGTCCTTGTGCAGGCGCACTTCGACGTCGTGCATGCCGACCGTCTTGATCGGGTGCGCAAGCTCGATGCGGCGCTTGTCGACGTTGACGCCCTTGGCCTCGAGCGCGTCCGCGATCTCGTTCGCGGTCACGGAGCCGAACAGCTGGCCGTGCTCGCCGACGCGCTTCTGCACCTGGACCTTGACGCCCTTGACGGAGTCGGCGGCCTTCTGCGCGGCGTTCTTCTCCTCCTGCGCGAGCAGCGCCCACTTGCGGCGCTCGTGCTCGATCTGCTTGAGATTGCCGGTGGTCGCCTCGCGGGCGAGATTTTTCGGGAAGAGGTAGTTCCGCGCGTAGCCGTCCTTCACGGACACCACGTCGCCGCGTGTGCCGAGGCCGCGGATTTCCTCAGTCAGAATGACTTTCATGAGAGTCGTCCTTTCGCTTCCTGGAATGTCGAAAATCAAAAAACGGATCGAACAGTCCCGCCACGCCGAGCAGCAGCGGCCCAACGCCGGTGATCATCAGCACCACGAGCAGCATCCAGCCGAGCGCCGTGCCCGCGAAGCCCGCTCCCATCGCCACGAGGACAAAGCGAAAGATCGCCAGCCCCTGGAGGATGTAGAGGAACGCCACGAGCGTCAGCACGTTCGCCGCGACCTTCTGCAGCATCCCGTGTGCGAGCGGCGTCAGCCCTCCGAGGAGGAACGCGAACAGCAGCCAGTCGGGAAGTGAGAAGTTGCGGAACAGATAGACGCCGGGCGTCGCGCTGTCGCCGCGCCGCGCGTTCAGCTCGCGCCACGCCTTCAGCCGTCCGAACATCAGCAGGCTGAGGATGAACACGAGGCTGACGTTGATCAGCATCACGGCCGGCAGCACGAACGTGCTGAAGCCGATCCACTGCTCGGCGAGTTGCACCATGTCGGCGGACATGCCCTTTTCGCGGTAAAGCTGCACGAATTCCGCGCTGGTCTGCTTCGCCTGCGCCATCTGGGCCGCGTACGGCGAGAAGTCGATGAGCGCGCGCGAGCCGAGCTCCGTCACGGCGAGCCCGATGGCTCCGCCGATCAGCAGGAACACGAGCACGCGCCCGAACTTCTCGCCGCGCTCGACCATCGGCAGCGCCGCCATCGCCGGCAAAGCCACGCCGAGCGCGACCCCCGCCAGATACGTCCACGCCATCTTCACCGCGTCCGCGGGTGCGGCCGGCATCGAGGCGACGTAGAGGCTTCCGAGCGAGATCGCGATCACCAGCGTCGCCCACGCGGCGCGGCGTCCGTTGCGGATCGCGCAATGGAACAGCGCCGCCGGCACGAACACCAGCATCGGCGTGACGATCATCAGCGCCGTCAGCAGCGAATACCCGATCACGCTTCGCAGGAGCCGGCCCGTGGACCGTCCCGGAAGCACCACCGGCTCGCTCTGATGGAGGGAGGTGTCGATCATCGAATGAACTTAGTCAGCGGTGAACGGAAGCAGCGCGGCGATGCGCGCGCGCTTGATCGCGTTCTGCAGTTTGCGCTGGTGCAGCGCGCACGTGCCGGAGATACGGCGCGGAAGGATCTTCCCGCGCTCCGGGATGAACTGCTGCAGCGTCTTCACGTCCTTGAAGTCGATGTACTCGATCTTCTCGACGCAGAACTTGCAGACGCGCTTGCGGCGATAGAAGAACTTCTTCTTGCCGCCCTGCTGCCCGCCCGGACCTCCGCGGCGATCGTCTCCGCCGCCGCCCTGTCCGCCCGGGCCTCTTCTCGGACCACCTGTCATCGTTGCCATGTCGTCATCTCCTCCTTACGCCTGCGGCGCCGATTCCTCAGCGGCGGCGGTCTCCGCGGGCGCGGCTTCCACGGCCGCGGGCGCGGACGCATTCACCGGCATCGCCGGACGGACGCGGTCCTTCTTCGGATTGCGGCGGGCGAGTTTGTCGGCGCGCTTGTGATCCTCATCCGTGCGCACGATGATGTGGCGCAGGACGCGATCGACGTTCTTCATGCGCCGGTCGAGCTCGGACAGCGACGAATCGCTCTCGAACACGAACAGGTGGTAGACGCCTTCGTTGAACTTGTGGATGGGATACGCGAGACGGCGGCGACCCCACGCTTCCTCGTTCTTGAGCGTGGCGCCGTTGCGCTCGGCGACGCCCTTGAAATCAGCGACGAGCGTCGTCGTTTCTTCCTCCGTCACTTGCGGAGAAAGGATGAACAGGACTTCATAAGTCCTCATCAAAACCTCCTTCTGGCCTGGCGGAACCTCGCCTCAGCGGGGTCCAAGGAGCACAGATTGTTAAAGAATGTCCGGCGACCCGGAATTGGGGCCGGCAAGTGTACGCAAAGGCGGAAGAGGCCGCAAACTATTCCGGATGCTGTTTCATACCCTCGAGTTCGCCGTTTTCCTGGGGATCGTGATCGCGCTCGTGGCCGAGGCGCGCAACGCGACCATACGCAAAGCGATCCTCCTTCTCGCCAGCTACACGTTTTACGGCTGGTGGAGCGTCCCGCTCCTCGCGCCGCTGCTGTTCATGACATTCCTCGACTACTTCATCGCCCAGGCCATCGAGGTCGAGTCGCGTGACGCACGGCGCCGCACGCTGCTCGTCCTGAGCCTCACCGCAAACCTCGGCCTTCTCGGCTTCTTCAAGTACTACGACTTCTTCGCCGCCAGCGTCGGCGCGCCGCTCGCGGGCGTGCTCCTGCCGATCGGCATCTCGTTCTACACGTTCCACACGATGAGCTACACGATCGACGTGTATCGTCGCGAGATTCCGGCGTCGCGATCGGGGCTCGACTTCGCGCTCTTCATCGCCTTCTTCCCCGTCCTCATCGCCGGCCCGATCCTCCGCGCGAAACAGTTCCTGCCGCAGCTGCAGCGCCGCGTGACGCTGCAGTTCTCGCCCGCGATCCTGTTCCTGTTTCTGCGCGGACTCGCGAAGAAGGTGCTCGTCGCCGACAACGTCGCGCCATTCGTCGACAGCATCTTCGCCGACGTCGCGCCATGGCCGAGCGTCGTGGTGTGGATTGCGACGATCGCGTTCGCGATTCAGATCTACTGCGACTTCTCCGGCTACTCCGACATGGCTCGCGCGCTCGCGCGGATCTTCGGCTTCGAGATCCCGCTCAACTTCGACCGCCCGTATGCAGCGAGCAATCCGCGCGAATTCTGGCGCCGCTGGCACATCAGCCTTTCGACGTGGCTCCGCGACTATCTCTACATCCCTCTCGGCGGCAACCAGCATCACCGCGTCCGCAACGTCATGATCACGATGCTCCTCGGCGGCCTATGGCATGGCGCGAGCTGGAACTTCGTGCTGTGGGGCGCGATGCACGGCGTGCTGCTGATCGTCGCGGCGCGACTTCCGCGGGTCGCGTTCTGGTACGCGCTGCTGCTGACGTGGATCGCGTTCCGCGTCCGCGACTTCGATCAGATGCTGCTGGCGATGAAGAAGTTCGTGGTCTTCGACTTCGATTTCTCACTCGCCCATCGCGGTCTCACCGGCCTGTACTTCTTCACGACCCTCGCACTCATCGCGATCTTCTTCGCGATCCCACGCGATCTCGACCAGCGCCTCACCCGTCTGCCGCTGGCCGCGCAGGCAGCCGCGTGCGCGCTCATCGGTGCGGCGCTCGTCCTCTTCTGGCCCAACGCGAGCGCGCCGTTCATCTACTTCCAGTTCTGACATACTTAGCCCGACCATGGCCGACGTGACCTTCGATGATGTCGCCAAGCGGTACGGCGAGGTGTCGGTCATCGAGCATCTCGACCTGCACATCGACGATCACGAGCTGATGGTGCTGGTCGGGCCGTCGGGCTGCGGCAAGTCGACCGCGCTGCGGATGATCGCCGGCCTCGAGGACGTCAGCTCCGGCAGCGTGAAGATCGGCGGGCGCGTCGTGAACGACCTCGCGCCGAAAGACCGCGACATCGCGATGGTGTTCCAGAGCTACGCGCTCTATCCGCACATGAGCGTCCGCGAGAACCTCGAGTTCGGACTGCGCATGCGCGGCGTGCCGCGCGAGGAGATGAACCGGCGCGTCTCCGCCGCCGCGGACATCCTCGGCATCGGCCCCGTGCTCGACCGCAAGCCGAAGGAGCTCTCCGGCGGGCAGCGGCAGCGCGTCGCCGTCGGACGCGCGATCGTCCGCCAGCCCGCGGTGTTCCTCTTCGACGAGCCGCTCTCGAATCTCGACGCGAAGCTGCGCGTGCAAACGCGCGCGGAGATCACGAAGCTGCAGCAAACCCTCGGCACGACGTCGGTGTATGTCACGCACGATCAGGTCGAGGCGATGACCATGGGCCACCGCATCACCGTCATGCGCGACGGGAAAATCCAGCAGGTCGGCACGCCGCGCGAGGTGTACGAGCATCCCGCGAACGCGTTCGTCGCGCAGTTCATCGGCACTCCGCCGATGAACCTGATGCCGGCTATCGCCGACGGCGCGACGCTGCGCTTTTCGTCATTCACGCTTCCGCTCGCGCTGCCGCTCGGCGCGGGCCGCCGCGTCATTGCCGGCATCCGCCCCGAACACCTGCAGCGCGGATCGACGATCCACGCGACCGTTGACCTCGTCGAGCCGATCGGCCATGAGTCGATCGTCTACGCATCCGCCGGCACGGAGAAGCTCGTCGCGATTTTCGAGCCGCACGACGCGCCGCGCACGGGAGAAACGATCGCGCTCGACGTGGACGCGAACCGCATTCACTTGTTCGACGCGGAAACCGAAAAGGCGATCTGAGTCTTTTTCGCGTCGCCTTTCACCTCGACCCTGCCGTCGCGGCTGATCCGCACGTCGATCACGCCCTGACTCGTCGGCAGCGGGCCGACGTGCACCGGCAGCCAGCGTCTCGGCACACCCGCTCCGATGACGAGCGTTCCGTCTTCGCGCTCGTATGCGATCGCGTCGAGAATGGAGCGCGTGAAGTCGGAGGCGATCCACGTGTGCGGCATGTCGCCGATGAAGCCTGGCTTGCGGTACTCCGTCCGCACGACCTCGGCCCAGTGGTTCCACCCCGCCGGCCGGCGATCGAGGAGGAATCGATCGACGAGCTGCAGCGCACGATTGCGCTCGCCGAGGCGGATCAGCGCGCCGATGTTGCGCATCTCGTAGGGCGTGTAGTCCGCGCGCGGGCGCGCGATCGCCGCGAAGTATCGTTCGTACGTCCGGCGCAGCTCGCGCTCCGGCAACAGCGACGTGAGTCCGAGCGGTGAGATCGCGATCGAGGTCGACGTCGGATCAAAGTCCGCGAGCTCCACCGACGCGGGCACGTAGTCGAGGTGATGCTTCTCGATCGTCCGCCGGATCGAAGCCGCGAGATCCCTCCGAAACTCGGCAGCCTCCGGCGCGCCGGCGTCCTCGAGCCCTTTCAGACAGAACACATCGTCCCAGTACGAATGCACCGGCTTCGCCGAATAGCCCTCGTGGCTGATCGACTCGGTAACGAGCCCTTCGAACTCGCCGTGATTCTGCGCGCGCAACTCGTTGATGTAGCGCACGGCCGCGTCGATGTGCGGCCGCAGCCGGCGCACGAATTCGGCGTCGCCGGTGTACCGGCCGATCTCCGCGATGAGGAAGATGAGCTGGCCGTGGCTGTCGTTTTCCGGAACCGGGTCGGCGCCGCGCTGATCGACGCAGCACGGAACCTTTCCATTCGGGTACTGAAACGTCGCGAACCACTCCGCGAACGACTTCGCGACATCCGCGTGCCCGAGGCGCAGGAGCAGCGACGACATCAGCGCGCCGTCGCGGATCCACGCGCGGTCGTACGAGCGCGCGCCCGGCTCGAGCGACGGGCCGTCGCGGTTGATGAGCGTGTACGCGAGGTTCGTGCGGATCGTGTCGCCGATCTCCGGCGCGCCGCCGATGTCGATCGCGACGCGATTCAGCTTCTCGCGCCAGTCCGCCGCGATCCGCTCGAACGGCTCGCGCTTCGCGCCCGGCTGCAGCGGGATGTCGATCTCGAAATCGCGCTCGCGCGTCCGCCGCGCGACATGCGTGAGCGCGTCGCTGCGCACGCGCGCCACGCCGCCCTCCGTGTTGAGAAACTGTGTCGACGGATTCACCTGGAACGGCCGCACCTGCAGCTCGAGCTCCGCGTCGCCGCGCACGCGATAGCGCAGCTGCAGCATCGACGACGAGCTGACCGCCGCCGTCATCGTCATCGACGCCTTCCCCGCCGTCCACGTGACCGACGGAATCGGCAGATACCGCTCCGCCAGCGATTGCGTGATCGTCACGTCGGCCCACGTCAGCCGCGTGCCGCCGGCATGGAGAAACGGCTCGATCGACTCGCCGCTCTTGAACGGCTCGACGTTCCCATCCTCGCCGACCAGCGCCTCCCCGTCCGCCCCGTCCGCGCCGACCACCGTCCAGTACGCCTGCTCGCCGACGAAATATCGCGGATATTCGCCGCGGCGCGCGCTCTTCGCGACGATCGAATAGAAGTCGTTCTTCGTCGGCGCCCACGTCACCGGCTGGGGGGTCACGTTGCGCGTCGCTCCGGCGATGTGCGGCGGTTGCGTCGGCGCGTCGGGCAGCCAGACGAACAGCTGATCGCCGACACGCTCCTGCAGCGCGTCCGGCACGCTGCATTGCGCGCAGTCGATGATCAGGCCGCCGATCTCATTCGTCACGAGCGGCAACTCTTCGAGCACGGGATCGGTGAACCACACCGTTCCCTTCCCTCCGTTCCCCGCCGTCACGACGACTTCCATCGCGTCGATGTGTCGCAACTCCCCGCCGCCCGACGGTCCCCACGCGAACGAGATCTGCCGCTTCTTCGTCGTCAGCTTCGTGAGCTCGCGCGGGAAAACGAAGTCGCGGCGGTTCATCCACCAGACGTCGTCGCCGCGGATCAGTTTGAATTCGAGCGTCTCGGCCGGGGCGTCGCCGCGGATCTGAAACGTGAACTGATAGTTCGGCGGCAGCTCGAGACCGAGCTCGCGGCGCGCGATCGCGTAGCCGCCGTGTCCGTGAAAATCGAAGTCGAGCCGGTTGACCTCGCCCTCGCGCGAGAGATGCATCTCCACGCCGTCCGCGGGATGCGGCGTCCAGAGCGCGGCCGCGAGCACGGCGGCGGCGAGAATCATCCCTTGACGCTCCCCGCCATCAGGCCCGCGATGTAGTAGCGCTGCAGGAAGAGGAACAGCGCGAGCACCGGCAGCACCGTGACCACCGAGCCGGCCATCATCAGCTCGACGTCCTGCGCGTGCTCGCCGAGGAGGTTCGCGAGGGAGACCGGGAGCGTGTAGCGCGACTGATCGCTCAGCACGATCAGCGGCCACATGAAATCGTTCCACGACGCCATGAACGTGAAGATCGCCAGCGTCGCCAGAATCGGACGCGCCAGCGGCATCACCACCGACCAGTAAATGCGCAGCTCGCCCGCACCGTCGATGCGCGCGGCCTCGAGCAGCTCCTGCGGAATCGAGAGCATGAACTGGCGGATCAGAAAGATGCCGAACACGCTCGCCAGCGACGGGATGATCACGCCCCAATACGTATTCACGAGGCCCAGCGTCTTCATCAGCAGGAACAGCGGCAGCATCCCCACCTGCGCCGGAATCACGAGCGCGGCGAGCAGCAGGCCGAACGTTCGCTCGCGTCCGCGGAAGCGCAGTTTCGCGAAGGCGTAGCCGGCCATGGAGTTGAAGAGCAGCGAGACCAGCGTCGTCACGACGGCGATGGTCGTGCTGCTCAGGAACGCGCGGCCGATCTGCAGCCGCACGAACAATTCGCGATATTGTGCGAGCGTCGGCGCATGCGGCAGAACGTGCGGCGGATACGTCGTCGCCTCTCCTCGGCTCATGAACGAAGCCGCGACCATCCAGAGCAGCGGGAACAGTGTCAGCAGCCCGCCCGCGATCAGCGCTGCATGCAGCAGCACTTTCTTCATCGCCGCTCCTGCATCCGCATCTGCAGCGCCGTCGCCGCGGCGATCACGAGGAACAGCAGGAACGCGATCGCGGCGGCGTATCCCATCCGCCACCACTTGAAGCCTTCCTGATACATCAGCATCACCGCCGACAGCGTGCGGTTCAGCGGGCCGCCGTGCGTCATCACGTACGGCTCGGCGAAGAGCTGCAGATACCCGATCGCGGTGACGATGCCGACGAAGAGGAACGTCGGCCCGAGCATCGGCAGCGTGACGTGGCGGAACTGCTTCCACTCGCCCGCGCCGTCGATGCGCGCCGCCTCGTACAACTCGTCGGGGATATTTTGCAGCCCGGCGATGAAGATGATCATGTTGTAGCCGAAGTTCTTCCAGACCGCAACGAGGATGATCGCCGGCATCGCCCACCGCGGATCGCTGAGAAAGTCGACGGGCTGCAGGCCGATGCCCTCCAGCGCGCGATTGATGATCCCGAAGCGCGGGTGATAGAGAAACCGGAACACGATCCCGACCGCGACGAGCGTCGTCACGACCGGCGCGAAGTAGACCGTGCGAAAGAGCGGCTTGAACTTCGCCGCCTTCGCGTTGACGAGCAGCGCCGCGCCGAGCGACGCCGCGACGGTGAGCGGGCCGCCGACGAGCGCGAAGTAGAGCGTGTTGACGAACGCCGTCCAGAAGAAGATCTCGCTGCGCAGCACGGCGACGTAGTTCCGCAGCGCGATGAAGCGCAGGTTGCGAATGTCGCCGATCGAGTAGAGGTCGAAGTCGGTGACGCTCAGCGCGAAGCCGGCGATCACGGGGATGAAGAAGAAGACGCCGAGGACGACGAGAGCCGGCGTGAGAAACAGCACGGCGGCGCGCGCCTCGCGGCTCATTGCGCTTTGCTCCGCGAAAGGACCCACCGGCGCTTCTCGAGGATGCGATCAGTGGTGCGATCGAGGTCCGCCAGCGCGGCCGGCGGCGTCATCGCGCCGCGCACCGTCGCCTCGCCGTGCTGATAGAGCGTCGTCGCGATCTGCTCCCACTCCGGTACCGCGGGAAACGGCGCGACGCGCTCGAGCTGCGTGCGGAACGCCGGAAAGTGCGGGTCGTTCGCCAGCGCCGGCGCGCGCCACGCGCTGCGACGCGCGGGCAGATCGCCGCAGAGCTCGTAGAAGCGCACCTGCTGCGCCGGCTCGGACAGGAACTCGATCAGCTTCCGCGCCGCGGCTTTTTTCGCCGATGCGCGGAACACCACCAGACTCGCGCCACCCGCGAACGAGATCCCCGTCGACGCCGACGCATCGCGCGCCGGCAGCGGCGCGGTCGCCCACTTGTCCTGCATGTCCGCCGGCAGCCGCCGCCGGAACTCGCCGACGTTCCAGGGGCCGGTAATGTGCATCGCGAAGTCGCCCTGCGCAAACTGCTGATAGAGGTTCGCGACCTGGGTGTTGTTCACCTTCGGCGCGTATCCGCGGCGGAACAGTTCGACATAGAACGCAAAAGCATCCCGAAACCGCGGGTCGCGAAACGCCCCGCGCGTCCCCTCGGCATTGAGAAACGTCGCGCCGTTGCTCATCGCCAGCACTTCGATGTGCTCATGCTCGTTCGTCGGCATCAGGATGCCGTAGTTGCTCTTCCGCCCGCGCCGCAGCTTCTCCATCGCGTCCAGCCACTCGTTCCACGTCCGCGGCCCATTGGGATAGCCGACGTCCGCGAGGAGGTCTTTGCGATAGAAAAGCACCCGCGTGTCGACGTACCACGGAATCCCGTACAACTTTCCGCCGACGACGTTCGTCGCCCAGATGCCCGGAAAATAATCGCCGCGATCGACGTTCACGGCCGCCAGATCCTCGAGCGCCCGCAGCGTCACGAACTCCGCGATCCACGTGTTCCCGATCTGCGCCACATCAGGCGTCGCGTCGCCGACGTTCGCCGTCATCAACTTCTCATGCGCCGCAATCCACGGAATCTGCTGCAGCGACACTTTGATCCCAGGATTGCGCCGCTCGAACTCCGGGATCATCTCCGCGACGACTTCGCCCTCGCGGCCGAGGCCCCAGAACTCGATGGTCACGGTGTTGGTTGGGGGCGCGGCGCAGGCGAAAAAGATGAATGCAGAATGCAGAATGCAGAATGCAGAATTGAGAAACGGCCGGATCGTCCTCAATTCTGCATTCTTAATTCTGCATTCTGCATTCTGCATTCATTGTTCCCCCGCCAGCCATCCCCCCGAAAACCCCGCCCGCTTCAGTCCCCTAACAATGTGCGGATTCTTCCTCATCGTCTTCCACACCAGCCCCGTGCGGTGATTCTCAATCATCGCCAGGATTGGCCCCTGGTCGATTCCGAGATAGTCGACGTCGAACCAGCCCTGCGCGGGGTCGACATGGCCGTGTTTGAGCTCTTCGGTGGTTCGGAGAGTGGGATTGAAGGCGTCGAGGAAGCCGTAGGTGGCATAGAGGTTCGTGCCGTAGCGCGTGCTCATCTCGCGCATCGCTTCAATGGCGATCTCCGGCGTGAACGCGATCGACGATACGGCGGCGGTCGGGGCGATGGTGCCGTCGTCGCGGATGTCGCCTTCCGTGGCGCTGCGCGCGTGATAGGAGTGGAACGTTCGCGGGCGGCCGTCGACGGTCAGCGTGGCGTCCATCGGGCCGTCGCACGCGGTCAGTCCCCAGATCCGTTCACCGTAATCGCGCCACTGGCCGGGATTGTCGATTGCGTATGCGTGCTGCGAGAGGGTCGCGCGGCGCGAGTTTTCGAAGTAATCGAGATCATGCGCGCGATTCACGTCGTCGCGGATGCCGCGGAAGTCGATCCAGACGTGCGAGTACTGATGGCCGAAGAGCGGGCCAAAGAGAATGTGCGGCTGCCCATAGAAGGTGCCCCAGCGATCGGTTTTGTGATACTCGGCCCATGCGGCTTCGTCGACGGGATGGGTCGGCGACCCGAGGGCGAGAATCACGACGATCATCGCCTCGTTGTAGCCGCGCCAGTCGTAAGTATGAAAGCCCTGCTCCGGCGTCCAGCCCATGCTGATCGCGTTCGCGCGGATCTGCTCCCACGGCCATTCGACGCGCTCATAAAGCCGGTCCGCCGCCTCCCGAATCCCCGCCTCGGTCGGATTATCGCGATCGAAATACGACTGCGCGAACAATGCACCGGCAATCAATAGCGACGTGTCGACCGTCGACAGCTCGACCGTCTGAAACCGCTCGCCGGTTTTCATGTCGAGGAAGTGATAGAAGAATCCCTTGTGGCCGGAAATGCCGCGCGCCTCGGGCCCCTGCTTCATCGCCAGCAGCGACTTCAAAGTCGCCAGTGTGCGCTCCGCCGCCGCCTCGCGCGTGACATAGCCGCGCTCCGCGCCGATTCCATACGCGGTCAATCCGAAACCGACCGCCGCGATGCTGGAAAACGACGGCGTCGGCGCGCGATCGGGAATCAGCAGCGTATTGGGATCGGCGAGATCCCAGAAATAACGAAACGTGCGCTGCTGGACATCGTCCAGCAGCGCATCATCGGATCGCGGCGCATACGTGGCGCACGAGACCAGGGAAATGACTGCGAGCGCGACGAGGCGACGAATCAGAAACTCACTTTCAGTCCGACCTGCTGGCGACGTCCGAGAGACACGACGCAGTTCGGGTTGCCGAGGTTGGTGCGGTCGTTGTTGTCACCGACGAAACTATTGAGACAGCCGTAATTGGTCGTATTAAAGGCGTTGAACAACTCCGCGGACACGCCGATTGTCATGCCGGCGAACGCCGCGAAGTCCTTGGACAGACGGAAGTCGACGTTGCGGTATCCGCCCTCCGGATAAACAGCGTCGTTGATGACGCCCGTCTGCTGGCGCCCAGCCAGCGAGAATCCCTTCGAGAAGTCAAAGAACGGCGTCGCCTCGCCGCTGCTGGCCGTGATGTTCGTGCTGAAGCGCATGTCCCACGGCAGGCCCACGATGAGCGTGGCATTGAAGCGATTCGGCTCCGAGCCCGCGCGTGGATGCCGCGCAAACTGGGACGCGGCCGGCAGATCGAGACTGAACAGATCGTTGCCGTTCTGCTCGGCCGTCGCATGCGTGAATGTCAGGCGCGCGCCCCACCCGTTCGAGCCGGTGTACGGACGGTCCAGCGTAATGCTTCCGGCGTCGTACCAGAAACTCTTTCCCACCGGATCGTTGATGATCACCGCTCCGAATCCCGGCGCAAACGCGCCGCAGCAGGTGCCCGACGCGGCAACGTACGTAATGCCGCGCTTCGCGCGCACGACGTTGTAGCCAAGGGTCGCCAGCCACGAGCCGAACGTCTGGCGGTATCCGATGTTGTACTGCGTCGAATAGGGCGGTTTCGTCTCGTTGCTGAGCAGGTAGATCTCCGGACGCGCCCCGCCCTGCGCAATGAGAGCCTCCAGACCGGCCCTGGTCAGGTACGCAGGATTCCATGTGGCCGGCGTGAAGTTGAAACGATAGACCGGGAACTGGAGACGGAACCGCTCGTCGAGCGTGGAGTTGAGGAAGAGGCGATCGTAATACTTGCCCCAGCCGCCGAACACGACCGACCTGCTGTCGCCGCGGAGGTCGTACGTGAATCCGAAACGCGGCTGCCACATGTTCTTGTAGGGCTCGCGCTCGCTCCCCGTCGAAAAGTATTCATCGGGGATGCTGATGGTGCGGCCGTCGAACGCGAAGCTCTTCCCCTTCAGCGCCGCGACGATGTTCGCCGGCGTGACGTAGTCCTGATCGAGCATCTTCGACTCGTAGTCCCAGCGCAGGCCGATGTCGAGCGAGAGTTTGTTGGTGACCTCCCACTTGTCCTGGCCATAGATGCCGTACTCGGTGTTGCTCACCGCCAGCCGCGGGTTCCCGATGCCGAAATCGGCTTCGAAGGGGATGTTTCCATACACGCCATTCGCGTCCGGCAGGAACTTGTACTCCGGATTGCCATTGAGGCTCTTGTTCACGCGGTAGCGCATGAAATCGATGTTGCCGCCGGCCTGGAAGTGGTGCGTGCCGGCCATTGTGATCGGAGAGAAATTGTAGTTGTCGCGAACTTCCAGCCGCCGCTGATAGAACTCCTGCGTCGTGCTGCCGCCGCCGATGCGGATCACGGTCGCGAATCCGGGCGCGAAATAACGCCGTCCGACGAGATCGGGATTGCGCGGGGTGGGATTCCAGCCGAATTTCTGCAGACTCACCGACGCCTCATTGAGCGCGTCGCCCATGACCCATTGATGCCGCGCCGTGACGCCGTTGACCCAGTTCTTGAAATCGGTGGCCGACTCGTAACTGTCCTGGTTCCCGAAGTTCCGGGTCTCCTTCTCGCGGCGGTAATTCGCGCTGAAATCGACGTTCTGGCCCGGCGCCATCTGCCAACTCGCCTTGCCGAAGAGAAGCGTCGACTTGAACGGGCTGGGGAACGACCCGATGTACTGGCTGAACTGACTCGCATACTGCGGAAAGGTGATGGTGACGGGGCTCTCGGCCTTCTCGTCGTCGCCTTCATAGGCGACGAAGAAGTTCAACCTGTCTTTGATGATCGGCCCGCCGATGCTGATGCCCGGCTGGAGGCGGCGATACTCACTGTTGGTCGCCAGCGTGGAGAACTGGAAATTCTTCGCCGTCTCCTCCACCCACGCGTTGGGCTGATAGTAGACAAAGGCCTGTCCATTGAAGGCGTTTCCGCCCGACTTCGTCACCGCGGTGATGATTGCGCTCGACGCATGGTCGTACTGCGCGCTGTAGTTCTGGGTGATGACGCGGAACTCCTGCACCGCGCTCTGCGGGAACGGGTTTCCGCGGCTCGAATCCTGGCCGCTCGTCCCCCCCTGGAGGATGTCGTTCTTCGTGCTGACGCCGTCGATGAAAATGTTCGTCTGCTCCGGGTCCTGCGCGTCGCCCGCGAAGGTCTTGCGCAGCGGGTCTTTCGAGAGCCGGATGCCGGGCGCCAGGGCCGCGAAGTTGAGGAAGTTGCGGTCATCCTGCGGCAGGTTCTCGATCTGATGCGTCGTGACGTTGGTCGCGACCTCGCTCGTCTTCGTCTCGACAGCCTGCGTCGCCACGACGGTGATCGACTCGCGCACCGCGGCCGACGAGACCTGGAGGTTCATCTCCAGCGACTGGCCGACGAGGACGGTGATGGTCTGGCTGATCGGGTCGAAGCCGGGTGCGGCGACGACGATGTTGTATTCGCCCGGCGAGAGACCCGCAAGCGTATACGTCCCGTCCGCCGCCGACTTCGCCGTGCGCACGAATCCGGTGGTGGTCGATACGGCGTTGATCTCCGCATTGGCAACCGACGCGCCGCTGCCGTCGGTGATGCTTCCGCGGATCGTCGCGCTCGTCGACGATTGCGCGAGGGCGCTGCCTGCGATGAGCAGTGCGAACAACAATGCCGGGAACGTTCGTCTCATGGTGTTTCTCCTTCTCTGCTGGAACTCTTCCGGACGACGAGGGTTGTGGGGATGCACTCGCGCTTCCCGCGCGAGGACGGACGCGCGAGCGCGTCGAGCAGCACGGCAAATGCGCGCTTCCCGAGCTCGGCGATGTCGACGCGAATGGTGGTCAGCGGAGGCGTGACGAAACGGGCGATGGGGATGTCGTCGAACCCGACGACGCTGAGCTCGCGCGGCACGTCGACCCCGGCGTCGCGCAGCGCGGAGAGCGCGCCGACGGCCATGGAGTCGTTCGCGGCGAAGATCGCGGTCGGCCGCGGGTCGCGCGACAGGACGTCCTTCACCGCCTCATGGCCCGCCAGCTCGGTGAAGTCGCCGGCGATCTCCATCCGGGTCAGGCCGCGCATCGACTGGCGATAGCCGCGCAGCCGCTCGCGCGCATCGGCATTCGTCGCGGGGCCGGTGATGAAGACGATGCGCTTGTGCCCGAGGTCGGCGAGGTGGCGCATCATCGCCCGCGCGCCGCCGTAGTTGTCGATGGTGATGGCGTGATGCCGCTCGTCGCTGGAGTTGAGCAGCACCATCGGCAGGTCGCGCGGGAGCTGCTCGCGCAGCGAGTCGATGGCGACGTCGGGCGCCATCACGACGAGTCCGTCCACGCGACCGTGCATCGCCTCCAGCACCTCGATCATCTCGCCGACGTCGCTGTGCGAGCCGGAGACGAGGATGTGATAGCGCTCGCGCCGTGCCGCCAGATCGATCCCGCGGATCACCTCGGAGAAGAACTCGCCGTGCACGTCGGGGAGGACGATGCCGACGGTCTGGCTGCGGCGGATGCTGAGCGAGCGCGCGGCGATGTTGGGGACGTAGCGGAGCGATTTCGCCGCCGCGAGGACCTGATTCGAGGTCTCCTCGCGCACGATTTCCTTCCGGTTCAGCACGCGCGAGACCGTCGCCACCGAGACGCCCGCGCGCGCGGCAACGTCGTGAATCGTCGCGGCCGCGGATCGGCGGCGTCGGCGAGCGCGGGCGGGCTGCGGCTGACTCGGCATTTTCATGTAACCGTTTACATTTTGGGCTACGCTAACGCACAATGTGCGGCGTGTCAACGAACTTTCGGTTTCCCGACTCGTTCACCTGGGGCGCGGCGACGGCGGCCTACCAGATCGAAGGCTCACCGCTGGCCGACGGAGCCGGGCCCAGCATCTGGCATCGCTTCAGCCACACGCCCGGCCTCACGGTGAACGGCCACACCGGCGACGTCGCGTGCGATCACTACCATCGCTACGCGGACGACGTCGCGCTGATGCGCGAGCTCGGCCTCAACGCGTACCGCTTCAGCATTTCGTGGAGCCGCGTGCTGCCCGACGGGACGGGACGCGTGAACGAGCGCGGCCTCGATTTCTATCGCCGCCTCGTGGACGAGCTGCGCAAAAACAACATTCGTCCGATGGCGACGCTGTATCACTGGGACCTGCCCGCGGCGCTCGACGATCGCGGCGGCTGGCTGAACCGCGACGTCGCGGACTGGTTCGCGGAGTACGCGTCGGCGGTGTATCGCGCGCTCGACGACGGCGTGGAGTGGTGGGCGACGCTGAACGAGCCGTGGGTGGTGACGGACGGCGGCTATCTGCACGGCGCGCTCGCGCCGGGTCATCGCAGTCTGTTCGAGACGCCGATCGCGTCGCACAACCTGCTGCGCGCGCATGGGCGTGCGGTGCAGGCGTATCGCGCCATCGGCGGAAAGCACGCGATCGGGCTGGTGGTGAATCTCGAGCCGAAGGTGCCGGCGTCGGACAGCGAGGAAGATCGCGCCGCGCTGCAGCGCGCCGACGCGTACATGAATCGCCAGTATCTCGATCCGGTCTTCCGCGGCGCGTATCCGGAGGAGATGGCGGAGATGTTCGGCGAGGCGTGGCCCGATTTCCCCGCCGCTGACTTCGACGACATCACGACGCCGGTCGATTTCATCGGCATCAATTACTACAAGCGCGGGATCACGAAGGCGGACCCGAACACGATCGTGGAGCGCGCGACGCGCGTCGATGACCGGACGTCGATCTATACCGAGACCGGCTGGGAAGTGCACGCGCCCGGGCTCACCGATATCCTCACCTGGTTCCGCGACCGCTACGGCGCGATGCCGGTCTACGTCACCGAAAACGGTGCCGCGTTCTACGATCCCCCAACCGCGATCTCCGATCCCGTCGAGGACCCGCTGCGTGTGCACTACCTCCGCGAGCACCTCGCCGCGCTGCAGCGCGCCATCGACGCCGGCGTCGATGTCCGCGGCTACTTCGTCTGGTCGCTCCTCGACAACCTCGAATGGAGCCTCGGCTACACCAAACGCTTCGGCATCATCCACGTCGACTTCGCGACGCAGAAACGCACGCTGAAACGCAGCGCACTGTTCTACCGCGACGTGATCCGGGGCTGACCGCTACACAGCCGCCGCGAGCTCGCCCTCCTCCCCCTGCACCGCGACCACGTCGTCACGGCGGTGGGTGCGTGCGACGAGGACGTAGATCGACGGCACGACGAACAGCGTGAACAGCGTGCCGATGATCATGCCGGTGACGAGCATGATGCCGATGCTGTTGCGGGCGCCGGCGCCGGGGCCGTGGGCGAAGACGAGCGGGAGGTGGCCGGTGACGGTGGCGGCAGTCGTCATGAGGATCGGGCGCAGTCGCGTGCCGGCAGCTTCGACCACGGCGGTGAGCTTGTCCTTCCCGGTTTCCTGCAGATGATTCGCGAATTCGGTGATCAGGATACCGTTGCGGGAGACGAGGCCGACGAGTGTGATCAGGCCCACCTGACTGTAAATGTTGATCGACGTCAGTCCGAGGAATGAGAAGAGCAGCGAGCCGGCGAGGGCGAGAGGGACGGAGCCGGCGAGAATGATGAACGGATCGCGGAAGCTCTCGAACTGCGCGGCGAGCACGAGATAGATCAGAATCGCCGACAGGAGGAAGATGCCGAGAAAGCGCTTCCCTTCCGTGCGCAGCTGGCGCGACTCACCCGCGTAATCGATCGTGAAGCCGGGCGGCAGAATCTTCGCTGCTTCCTGTTCGAGAAACTGCAGCGCCGAATCGAGCGACACGCCGGGCGGGATGACTCCCTGGATGCGCACGGCGTTCAGCTGCTGGAAACGCTTCAGCTCGCGCGGACCGGTCGACGTCTCCAGCGTCGCGAACGTCGACAGCGGCACCAGCTTCCCGTTCGGACCCGTCACATACATGTCGCTGAGCTGATCCGGCGTCAGACGATCGCTGCGCTTCACCTGCGGAATCACCTTGTAGCTGCGGCCCTGGATGCTGAAGCGGTTCACGTAATTGCCGCCGAGGAGCGTCGAGAGATCGCGGCCCGCCTGGGCCATGTCCACGCCCTGCGAGCGCAGCTTGTCGCGATTGAATACGACCTTCGCCTGCGGCTGGTCAAACTTCAGGTCCGTATCCGCGTACATGAACTTCCCGCTGGCGAACGCTTTGCCGACGAGCTGATTCGCGAACTCCGCGAGCCGCTCCGGCTCCGCCGTCGACAGAATCGCGACGTCGACTGGAAACCCCTCGCCGCCGCCCGGCAGCGCCGGCGGAATGATCTGGATCGCACGGATGCCGGGGATTGCGGCCGACTTCATCGACGCTTCCATGTGGATCTCGGCGATGCCGCGTTTGCGCTCCTCCCACGGCTTGGTCACCATGCCGCCGAAGCCGAAGTTGGGGAAGATGATCTGGAACGTTCCGTTGTTCTCGGGGATCGATCGATAGACTTTATCGACCTCGCTCGCGAACAACTTCGTCTGATCGATCGTCGAATTCGCCGAGCCCTGGATGATGCCGAAGATGAAGCTCTGATCCTCCGTCGGCGCGAGCTCCTTCTGCGAGAACATGTAGAACGGCACGATCAGCAGGAGCACGATCGCCCACAGCGTCAACACGACGGGGCGATACTGGAGGGTGCCGGCGAGCGTGCGCGTGTAACGCTCGCGCAATGCGTCGAAGCGGCGATTGATCCAGCCGGCGAAGCCGCGCTCCGTATCGCCGGCGCGCAGCAGCTTCGACGCCATCATCGGCGTCAGCGTCAGCGCGACGATGCCGGAGATGATGACCGCGCCGGCCAGCGTGAACGCGAACTCGCGGAAGAGCGAGCCGGTGAGGCCGCCCTGAATCGCGATCGGCGTGTACACCGACGCGAGCGTGATGGTCATGGCGATGATCGGTCCCACCAGCTCGCGCGCGGCCTCCATCGCCGCCTGCACCGGCGGCTTGCCCATGTGCAGATGGCGCTCGACGTTCTCCACCATGACGATCGCGTCGTCGACGACGAGTCCGACCGACAGCACGATCGCCAGCAGCGTGAGCAGGTTGATCGTGAAGCCGAAGATGAGCATGAGGAAGACCGCGCCGACGAGCGAGATCGGAATCGCGACGACGGGGATGATCACCGCGCGCGCGGAGCCGAGGAAGAGGAAGATGACGAGGACGACGATGAGCAGCGTCTCCGTCAGCGTCTTGAGCACTTCGCTGATCGAGCTCTCGATGTACAGCGTCGAGTCGTACGGAATGCCCGCCTTCATCCCCGCGGGCAGCTGCGCCTGAATGTCGGGCAGCGCCTCGCGCACGCGCCGCATGACGTCGAGCGTGTTCGCCGTCGGGAGCGCGAAGATGCCGATGAACACGGCGTTCTCGCCGTTGAAGCGAACCTCGGCGTCATACGTTTCCGCACCCATCACGACGTCGGCGATCTGTCCGAGTCGCACGACGTCGCCGTTCGCCTCGCGCACGACGAGCTGGCGAAACTCGTCCACCGTCTTCAGGTCGGTGTTCGCGACGAGGTTGACCGAGGTCATCGTCCCCTTCGTGCTGCCGAGGGCGGAGAGATAGTTGTTCTGCGCGAGCGCGTCGCGCACCTGCGTCGGCGAAATGCCGAGCGCCGCCATCCGCTCCGGCTTGAGCCACACCCGCATCGCGAACGTGCGGTCGCCGAAGATGTCGGCGCGCTGCACGCCGCTGATCGAACTGAGCTTCGGCTGCACGACGCGGTTGAGATAGTCGGTGATCTGGTTCTGATCGAGATCGGGCGCCGCGAATCCGAGATACGCCGCGGCGAACTGATTGTCCGCGGTCTCCAGCTGAATGATCGGAGCTTCCGCTTCCGGAGGGAGCTGGTTGCGCACCTGCGCGACCTTCGACTGGATCTGCGTCAGCGCCGCGTTCGTGTCGTAGTTCAGCTTCAGATGCACGGTGATCGTGCTGATGCCCTGCGCGCTCGACGACTCGAGGAAGTCGATGCCGTCGGCGCTCGCGATCACGCGCTCCAGCGGCGAGGTGATGAAGCCGCGCACGAGATCGGCGCTCGCGCCGATGTACGCGGTCGTCACCTTCACATTGGCCATGTCCGTGCGCGGGAACTGGCGCACGCTCAGCGAGCGGATCGACTGCAGCCCGGCGATGAGAATGACGAGGTTGACGACGGTGGCCAGGACCGGCCGTCGGACAAAGAGGTCGGTGAGTTTCATCAGCTGTCCTCGGGCTTCGGCGACGGGCTGTTGCCCGGGCGAATCGCGTTGTTGACCACCACCGCGGCTCCGGGCCGCAGCTTGAACAGGCCGGACGTCACGACTTCCTCACCCGCTTTCAGACCGGTGAGCACCGCGACCTGATCGCCGCGCGCGCCGCCGAGCTTCACGAACTGCTGGCGCACGCCGAGATAGCTCTTCCCATCCGGACCCTTCACCTGCTCGACGATGTACACCGAGTCGCCGAACGGCGCGTAACTGATGGCCGACGTCGGAATCGTGATCGCGGAGGTCGCGCTGCCGCGCGCGAGCGCCGCCTCGACGAACATCCCGGGGCTCAGCCTGCCGGACTTGTTGTCGAAGATCGCCTGCACCTGCACGTTGCGCGTCGACGCGTCGATCAGCGGCTCGAACGCGTTCACGCGACCGCTTTCGGTACCGGTGAATCCGTCGGACTTCACCTCCAGCACCGCGCCCCGCTTCAGGCGGCTCAGCTCCTGCTGCGGAACCGTGAAGTTGACGTACACCGGCTGCAGCGCCTGCAGCGACGCGACCGGCGAGCCGGGCGCGAGGTACTGTCCGACGTTCACCTGACGGATGCCGATGACGCCGGTGAACGGCGCGCGAATGGTCTTGCGCTGGATCATCGCGCGGATCTCCGCGACCCGCGCTTCCGCCTGCCGGTGCTCCGCCGCGGACTGGTCGTACGTCGCGCGCGGGATGATTTCCTTTTCCATCATCCCTTTGCTTCGCTGCAGATTCAGCGCGGCGAGATCACGCTGCGATTCCGCCGACGCGAGCTGCGCGATCTCCTGCTTCGTATCGAGCCGCACCAGCAGATCGCCGCGCCGCACCGCGCTGCCGGAGTCGAACGCGATCTGCTGGACGACGCCGGGCAGGTCCGCGCTGACGGTCACGCCGTTCACCGCGACGACCGTGCCGATCGCGTTGAGCGTCGTGTTCCACTGCTCCTGTCTCGCGACGACCGTGGTCACGGCCTCGGGCGGCGGCTGATACGAGCCTCCCTGCGCCATCGCGGTCCGTATCTGGAAATACTTCACCGAGCCGATGATCGCGATGAACGCGATCACGACCGCCAGCATCAGAATCATTCGTTTGCGCATCAAAACCCTCGCTCATCCGCCGTCGGTCCGTAGATGGAAGGAACCGGCACACCGAGCAGCCGCAGGTAGACCGTCAACTGGCCGCGGTGGTGCGCCAGATGACTGAACACCATGTCGCTGAGGATGATATTCCGCGGATGCGCGCTGAGGACGTTCCCATTCACCGCGACCTTCCACGGTTTCATCAGATGGTCGTCCGTGGTTCCGGTCAGCGCCCGCCGGGCATCGGCCATCAAGTCCTCGAACAACTGCATCAGCTCGCGATGCGTGTCGACGGCCTTCGTCTGATATTTCGACTGCGCGAGCGTCGCCATGTCGATCCCGTCCTCGTCGATCGTCATCGCGATCCAGGCGGGCATGCTCGCGACGAGCGCCGCGAGATAGCCGAGCTGCATCGACTTCTCGTGCGGTTTCCAGTCGTTGCGGCCTTCCGGCACGCGGTCGATGGCCTTGCGCGTCCCCGGTTCCTCCCGCTCGAGCTTCGCCAGAAAGAAATCCGTCATGTTCATCATGCGCAGAAGAGTAAATCCCGATATATGACAAGACGCGTCATAATTCGCGCGACACCATTGAAATCAGCGAAATGCGAGCGGATCGATTGCTTTCCGCGCTCCTGCTGCTGCAGGCGCACGGCAAATTGAGCGGACGGGAACTGGCGCGACGCCTCGAGGTGTCGGAGCGGACGGCGTACCGCGACATGGAAGCGCTGAGCGCGGCCGGCGTGCCGGTGCTCGCGCTGCGCGGCTCGCGCGGCGGCTGGGTGCTCGCCGAGGACTGGCGCACGCAGGTGCCGGGACTCGATGATGCGGAGCTGCGCGCGCTGCTCATGGCGCAGCCGCGCGTCATCGGCGACGCGCGACTCGCCGCCGCCGCGGAGCGCGCGATCGAGAAGCTGATGGCCGCGCTGCCAGCGTCGATGCGCGACCGCGCGGCCTCGATCCGCCAGCGGCTGTACGTCGATACCACCGCATGGCGCGGAACGGCGGAGAACCTCGCCGCCCTGCCGGTCGTGCAGGACGCCGTGGCGCGCGACCGCAAGCTGTCGATGCGCTACCGCAAGGCCGGCAGCGAGGTCGTCGATCGCACCGTCGACCCGCTCGGCCTCGTGGCGAAGGGCACGACGTGGTATCTCGTCGCGCAGACGCCCGCCGGTTTCCGCACGTATCGCGTGTCGCGCATCGAGGAGGCGACGCTGCTCGAGCTCCCGAGCGCGCGCCCGCCCGATTTCGACCTCGCCGCGTACTGGAAATCGTCGACCCAGCAGTACAACGAACGCCCGCGCTACGAGGTCACGCTCCGCCTCGCGCCACGCGCCGTCGACCGCGTGAGGGAGTGGCGCATGGCCGTACCCGAGTCCGCACCCGACGCCGATGGCTGGTTCACGGTCCGCATGCCATTCGACGATGAGGAGCAGGCGCTGTTCGTGGTCCTCGGGTTCGGGGCACGCGCGGATGTGATCGCGCCGGAGGGGTTGCGGGAAAGGGTGGCGGGGGAAATCGTGGCGCTGGCGCTTGCCAGTCTCGCCGACGTTCCGGTTTCGGAACGGGACCTGCTCGCCCGAAAGCTCCGGGAACCGGAAGTCTGAGTCGATGGACCGTGAGCCTGCGGACACGTTGTCAGAGCTGCCGGGGATCAGCTCCGCCATGGACTGAAACAGTCACAGCGGGATCGCTCGTCCGCGATCTGCGATCCGTTCGAAGTCTCCGTCATCGCCTACGTCCGTGCGAGGGCGCAGGTTTAACATGCGGTATCGACGTCGACGACGAGCGCGCCCTGCAGCGCTCCTTCGTCGCCTCCGGTCACACCGGATACACCTCCCCGAACGAGAGCTCATCCCGATGCAGCCGCGCCGGATTTTCTGCAAGAAATATCCGAGGTCCGTCGCTCGGATGCGCGGCATATCAAACCACGCGGCATGTTGTCTCGACAGAAGTAAAAAGGGAATTTTTTTCTGACGTCCCTCTCAAGCGTGGGAGGAAATATGAGCGACCTTAGATTCATCGAAGCGGAGGCAGGGGACGAGCTTCTTCTGGAGTGCAGATCGAAAGGAACGGTCACGAACTACTCTGCTGCACTGAAGAAGTTCGTTCCCGGTACCAGCGGAGTTTCCGACCAAACGTGGAACCGCGCAACGCTTGAAGGACCGGGCGGTCATGCGGTGCTGGAGAACGTGCCCGGCTACAACCTCATCATCTTCCCGAATCTCGGCGGTAACGGCTCCATCGACGCGAAGCTGACCTTGGGGAAACAGACTGATGAAATGACGATCAGCACCAACTCGTCTGCCGGCTGGCGGATCTTCATTTTCTGAGCGGTGAACCATGAAGACGACCGTCATCATCGCGTTGCTCTTTCTTCTGGCCACCACAGGCGCATTCGCACTCGAACTCGATTGCACCGATCCGGCAGACATCCCGCGGTGCAAGACCAGCCGAATCCTCGTTGAACTCGGAAATCTGCCCGTGCCGCGGATCGAGCAGACGCGGGCCGTCCTCCGTCTCGCACCGCCTCGACAACTCACCGAACGGATCGACCAGGACGTCGCGGACGCTAGGACAGCCGTCGCCGCAGATCCCACGGCAGCCGCCGCCGCAGGCACCACGCCCCTCAGTGCAAGTGCCAGGGCCGCCGTCCGACGGGAGGTGATGACCGAGACTGTGGCGACGACCCCTCCGCAAAGCTCGCCGGCGCGCATTCACGCATCACGGCAAAACTTCAACATCCCGTTGAGCCTTGCGGTCAACACGATCGAACGTTCGAAAGACGAACAATCGCTGATCATCCGTTTCAATCCAATCCAGGGACCGTTCGCGGCGGGGCTCACCGGGACGATCACGAAGCCGAAGCTCTTCACGCGAGTCGAAAAAGACATCCTGCCCGAGGCCAACCGCGCCACTGTTGCGAAAGCCCTCGGCGAGATGCTCGAGGAGACGGATGACATCAGCCTGGCCGTTCATCTGTCACCGGCCACTCCCGAATGCACGGACAACCTGCTGTCACGACGCGCCTGTTACGGGACTGACGTGCGCGCCTATGACGATCAACTCAACAAACTGCTCTTCGCGCTGGTGCCGGCAATGGGAACATCGGCGGTGACAGCCAAGCTCGAAGTGCCCTTGCGCAACTTCGTTCACCCCATCAAGGACACACTGTTCAAAGATCTTACGCTGCCGCAGCAGAACGAGTTGTTCGAGCGCCTCATCACGCTGAAGAACCAGGACGCGCTCGACACGTCGGCGGAAAACAAACAGCGCGAAAAATCGCACGTCGCGAATCTCGCGAAGTTGATCGAGAACCAGCCGCTATGGACGCTGACGCTCAATGCCGCGCGACGCGACGTACTGGTCGGCGCGAACGCACAATCGGCGGATCTCGAGTATCAGTTCGGGCTGGTCAATCTGAATTCGGTGTACGCAAAGTGCAAGCTGGATCGGACTTGCCTCGCGGAAGCACTGAAAGACCCGAAGACGGGCTCATTCAAGTTCGGCGTCAGCGTCAAACAAACGGACGCGTATCACAGCCCGGCGTTGCCGGAAGGCGCCACTTCCGATGAGAACGTCACGTTGCCGTCGTTCTCGATCGATCGCCTGCGAAGCTATCTCGCGAATCTGCAATATGGCAGCGACCTGCACGCGACGATCAGCGGCGATAAGCGACTCCACTTCGACGTCTTCGTCACTTGGGAACAGAAGAGCGGCGGCGCCGTCACGCCGTCGTCCGCGAGCGACGAACGCAAACATGACACGCGCTTCGTTGCCGGCTCGACGCTCTCGATCCCGCTGGGCGAGGACATTGTTCTGCCAATCACGCTCAACTACGCGAATCACCCGGAGTTTCTGGAGGACACGCAAAAGGGACTCGGCGTCCATTTCGGGCTCACGTACCGTCTTCCGTTCGGAAAGCCAAAATAAGCAACCCGGGGCCGTTGGAGGGAACAAATGAGCACTTTTGTGTACGCGCGACTCACCAATCTTAGAGATCAGGCTCAACCGAACACCAGCACGGCCACAGCGCCGCCGGGACTCGGCAGTTATGTCGACGCACTTGCGGCGCTGGTTCCCGCCGAGGTGCTGTCGGTGCATGCAGTGCTGCTGACGTTCACGACGAGCACCGCCAACAAGGTGACCACGATCGAGGCTACGTCCACGCTGGCGTGGAGCTTCTACGGTCTCATCGCATTGTGCGTCGTCATTTACGTCGTGGGTCGCGGGAACCTCGCCGACAGACTCGATTGGGTTCGTGCAGCGATTCCACCGCTGGCATTCGTCGCTTGGACTATGTTGCAGCGGGCAACGGCATTCGACGCCATCAACCCTAGTCTGCCCAGCGAACCGAGAACGGCCATCGGCATTTTTGTGGCCGTCATTCTCACCTTGGTGACCGCCGCATTGGCGAGAATGGCCGATCAGAAAGCGCCGCCGGCCCCACAACCGGTACCGCCGATCCCACAGCCGGTGCCGAATCAATGATTCCTGGAGCCGATGACCGGACTCGAACCGGTGACCTGCTGATTACGAATCAGCTGCTCTACCAACTGAGCTACATCGGCGGGCTGGCAGGAACCCGCGTAACAGGGCGGGCGCGCATTCTATTCACGGCGCGACGGGCTGTCGAGTAGGATGGCGGCGGGCGCCCTTAGCTCAGCTGGATAGAGCATCAGACTTCGGATCTGAGGGTCGGGGGTTCGAATCCCTCAGGGCGCGCCAACTCACCGCTTGTCGAAATCCGAACGCATTCTGCTCTGGTCCGCTGCCGCAGCCTCGCTCGTGCTGCGGGCGCTGCTGCTCTTCCGCTACCGCTTCGACTCCGACGAGCAGCAGCACCTGCACGTCGCGTGGGGCTGGGCCGCGGGCGGCGTGCAGTACCGCGACTTCTTCGACAACCACCATCCTCTCTTCCATCTCCTGACCGCGCCGCTGCTTGCGCTCGTGGGCGAGCGCTCGACCGTGCTCCTCTGGATGCGGTTGCCGATGCTGGTGCTGTTCGGGGTCGTCGTGTGGGGCACGTACGTTCTCGGGCGGCGGCTGTACGACGAGCGTGTGGGGCTGTGGGCGGCGGTGCTGCTCTCGCTCTTTCCGCCGTTCTTTCTCAAGTCGCTCGAGTATCGGAACGACAACCTCTGGAACGCGCTCTGGGTGCTGGCGCTGGTGGTGCTCGCGAGCGGGCCGCTGACGAAGAGGCGCATGTTCCTCGCCGGTCTCCTCCTCGGCGGCGCGTTCGCGGCGTCGGTGAAGGCTGCGATGATGCTGATCGCGCTCGCGGGAGCCGCCGTGCTCACGTTCCGGCGGCGCTCGGAGGTTCACTTCGCGCTGCTCGGATTCATGATCGTGCCGGCGGCGCTGGTGATTCTCTTCGCGAGCCTCGGCGCGTGGGACGAACTGGTGTACTGCACGTGGACGTTCAACACGAACTTCGCGGGCATCCGCAAGCATCTCTGGATCGGCCGCGCGATTTTTCCGTTCGCTCTCGCGGCGCTGCTGTACGTCGCCTGGCGTTTTCGTGAGACGCAAAACCGCCTGCGTTACTTTTTCGCCGTGATGATGGGGATCTACATCGTCACGCTCTGCTGCCTCTGGATCCTGATCTCGCCGCGCGACTTCCTGCCGATGATGCCGCTCGCTGCGATCTTCACGGCCGCTTCGATCCGCAGCATCCGCTCGTACGCGTTCCTCCTGATCGTCTTCATCGGATCGCTCTGGTACTACGGCGACCGGTTCGAGAACAAGACCGACTGGCACACGACGATGCTCGATCAGGCGCTGCGGCTCTCGCATCCCGGCGAGATGGTGATGGACATCAAGGGCGAGACGATCTTCCGTCCGCGCCCGAGCTACCACGTCTTCGAGATCGTGACGCGCGCGCAGATGGCGAAGGGGCTGATCCGCGACACCGTGGCCGAGGATGTGATTCGCACGCGCACGCACGTCGCGCAGGCCGACGGGCCGATGTGGCCGCCGCGCGCGCGGGCGTTCCTCAGCGCGAACTTTCTCGACATGGGACGCCTCCGCGCGTCGGGGCAGTGGCTGCGCGACGACGGCACGTTCACGATCGCGGTGTCGGGCGAGTTCATGCTCGTGAACGTGCGCGGCGAGGCGCGCGGCACGCTCGACGGCACCCCCTACACCGGGCCCCGCACTCTCGCGGCCGGCGCGCATCGCTTCGTCGGCCGGCGGGAACAGACCGCGGTCGTATGGGCACCGGCGGTGCGGCGGGGGCACTCGCCGTTCCGGCTGCGCGACCGCGAGTTTTAGGCAAAGGAAGCGGTGAATGATGAGATTTCAGCGAAATTCGCTGAAATTCAGCGACGCATGATGAAAATCCAGCGAAATTCGCTGAAATCCAGTGATGCATGATGAGAATTCAGCGAAATTCGCTGGATTTCAGCGATGCATGATGAAAAGTCAGCGAAATTCGCTGAAATCTCATCATTCACGGCTGATTTTTAGCTCGCGCGGCAAATTTTTACCTCGCGCACTCCCGCCTCGCCGTTTTGGGCGGGCGGGACGCCCGCCCTCCTTTACGTGTACAAGCCGCCGCTCACGTTCAGCACCGTGCCGGTGATGTAGCTGGCCTGCTCCGACGCGAGAAACACGACGGCGTAGGCGATGTCGTCGGTGGTGCCGAGGCGCTTGAGGGCGATGCGCTCGGTCAGCTTCTCGCGCGCGTCGTCGCCCAGGGCGTCGGTCATCGCGGTCTGGATGTAGCCGGGGGCGACGGCGTTGACGGTGACGTTGCGCGAGCCGATCTCCAGCGCGAGCGCTTTCGTGAAGCCGATGATCGCGGCCTTCGACGCGGCGTAGTTGACCTGGCCGGCGTTGCCCATCAACCCGACGATCGAGGAGATGTTGATGATGCGTCCCCAGCGCGCGCGGATCATCTTCTTCGTCACTTCCTGCGTGACGTGAAACGCGGAGTCGAGGTTCGTGCGCAGCACGTTCGTCCAGGCGTCCGGCTTCATCCGGATGAACAGGTCGTCGTCGGTGATGCCGGCGTTGTTGACGAGGATGTCGATCGGGCGCTCCTTCAGCAGCGCCCCGACGCGCTCGCGCACGTCGGGGGCGGAAATGTCGAGCTCCACGCCGGTGGCGTTGCCGATCTCGTCCGCGATCTGGTTCACGCGCCCGGCCGAGCGCGCGGCGCAGAGGACGTGCGCGCCCGTCTCGCCGAGTCGGCGCGCGATCGCCTCGCCGATCCCGCGCGAGGCGCCGGTGACGAGTGCGGTCTTCCCGGTGAGGTCGATCTTCATGGTCATCCCTTCGTGAAAAAGTGCGGCCCGATGATGTGCACGACGACGTCGCCCGCGAAGTGAGCGACGATCGCCGCCTCGATGCCCCACTTCACGTAAATGCGGCCGAGGACGATCGCGATCAGTCCGTTCACCAGCATCACCGCCGCGATTACGATCGGTCCCGAGTCCATCCAGCGCGAGAGATGCGCCGCTCCGAACGCGAGCGCGGACACGATCAGCGCGATCCAGATGATGGTGGGTGTGGTGCGCGCCTCCGGCGCGCCCTGGAGGGCGCGCGAAACGCGCGCACCACTCCAGACGACCAGCGAGACGATGAACAGGCGGAAGATGATCTCTTCGAGCACGGCCGAATCAAACGCGATCACCAGCCATTTCCAGACCGGGATCGACGCTTCTTTGATGAGGCGGCTCTGCAGTCCTGCGAGCGGCAGAAGCGCGAGCACGACGGCGCCGGACGCGGCTCCGATCAGGAAGGCGTAGACGACGCGGATCGGCGACGGAATCACTGAGCCGAGTCCGTGCGGCGCGCCAAACCAGAGTCCGGCCCACACGAGGAGCGCGATCACGACTTCGGCGATCAGGAGAGTGAGCAGCGGCGGAGGCCATGGAAACGACAGCAGCACCGCGATCGCGGCGAGCGGGAACAGCCACGCGAAGCCGCGCTTCATGAGCGACTGAGGAACGCCTCGAGCGACGGCACGTCGGAGACGTTGATCAGCTCCACGCTGGGATCGATCCGTTTGATCAGACCTGTCAGCACGTTTCCCGGACCGACTTCGACGAAGCACTTCACGCCCATCGCGATCATTTTCTGCACCGACTCGACCCAGCGCACCGGCGACGCGACCTGCCGCAGCAGCGCGTTGCGCACGGCGGTGGCGGTGCCGATCGGCGAGGCGTCGACGTTCGAGACGAGCGAGACCCAGAGGTCCTTGAAGTTCGCGTCATCGAGCACTGGCCGCAGGCGCTCTTCCGCGGGCTTCATCAGCTCGCAATGAAACGGCGCGGAGACCGGCAGCGGCAGCGCGCGCCGCACGCCGCGCTTTTTCGCGACGTCGATGGCACGCTCGATCGCGCTCTTCGTGCCGGCGATGACGATCTGTCCCGGCGCGTTGATGTTGGCGACGGAGACGATCTCGCCCTGCGCCGCTTCTTCGCAGATCGCGCGCGCGTCCTCGACGCTCGGGCCGATGAGCGCGGCCATGCCGCCGGTGCCGACGGGCACGGCGTCCTGCATGAATGTTCCGCGGAGGTGCACGATCTTCGCGGCTTCGGCGGGTTTGAGTCCGCCGACGCTGACGATCGCGCTGTACTCGCCGAGGGAGTGGCCGGCGACGAGGTCGCGCTTCGCGGCGCCGTTCTCCTCGAGCACCGCGTGAATCGCCGACGACACCGCGAGAATCGCAGGCTGCGTGTTCTCCGTCAGCCGGAGCTGATCCTCGGGGCCTTCGAAGCAGAGCTGTGAGATCGAGTAGCCGAGCTCCGCGTCGATGTCCTCGAACACGCGCCGCGCCGCCGGATACTTTTCCGCGACGTCTTTGCCCATCCCGGCGTACTGGCTTCCCTGACCCGGAAAGACGAATGCCGTGTTGTGGTCCATGCGGGGCGGATTCTATAGGATCGAACCATGCGCGATGACCTGCACCTCCTGATCCGCCAGCTGCAGGGCGCGTATTCGGGCGAGCTCGCCGCGGGACACGCGTACCGCGGCCACTGGCTCAGCGTGCGCGATGCCGCGGAGCGCGAGCGGATCCAGCGCATCGAAGAGGAGGAGTGGCATCACCGCGAGCTCGTCGGCGGTCTCCTCGCGCAGCTCGGCGCGAAGCCGAGCCGCGCGCGCGAGGCGATCTTCCTCGCGATCGGGACCACCATCAGCGCGCTCTGCAGAATCGGCGGCTGGCTCATCCCGATGTACGGCGCGGGGCGGCTCGAGTGGCACAACATCGTCGAGTACGAAGTCGCCGCGGAGTACGCGTCGCGCTGCGGACACGGCGAGATGGTCGACTGTCTGCTGATGATGGCCGACGTCGAGCGGCAGCACGAACAGTATTTTCGGGAGAAAGTCGCGACACACTGGATCGTGCGCCGCCTGAAGCTCACGACTCCGTGGCCAGCACCGCCGAGTCGTGCTCCCGCGAGTGGAGATCGCTGATCTTCTCGCGGATGCGCGCGTCGAGGCGGTTGAGGGCGAAGTCGCGGCCGACGCGGATGGCGTTCTTGACGGCCTTGGCGTTCGAGCGGCCGTGGCCGATGATGCAGCCGCCGTTGACGCCGAGGAGCGGCGCGCCGCCGTACTCGTCGTAGTCCATCTTCTTCTTCATGTCGCCGAACGCGCCCTTCAGAATCAGCGCGCCGATCTTGCGGCCGGGCGTGCGCGTGACTTCGGTGCGCAGCCACTTGTTCACCAGCTCGCCGAGGGACTCGGAGGCCTTCAGCACGACGTTGCCGATGAAGCCGTCGCAGACGATCACGTCGGCGTTGCCGTTGAAGACGTCGCGGCCTTCAGCGTTGCCCATGAAGTTGAGGCCCGTTTCCTTGAGCACGCGGAACGTCTCGCGCGTCAGCTCGTTGCCCTTCCCCTCTTCTTCACCGATCGAGAGCAGTCCGACGCGTGGCGAGTCGACGCCGAGGAGCATCTGCGCGTAGAAGTGGCCCATGACGGCGAACTCGCGGAGGTTCGCCGGTTTCGAGTCGACGGTTGCGCCGACATCGAGGATGATCACGAGTCCGCTCGCGGTCGCGCTGGGAAGAATCGCCGCCAGCGCGGGACGGCTCACGCCTTCGATCGTGCCGAGGACCTTGTACGCGGACGTCATGGCCGCGCCGGTGTGTCCCGCGGAGACCATCACGTTCGCCTTCCCCTCGGCGACGAGGTTCGCGGCGACGCGCACGGACGAGTTGCGCTTGCGGCGCAGCGGCGCGAGCGCGTTGTCGGTCATGTCGACGATCTCGCGCGCGTCGGCGATCTCGATGCGCGGAGGCACCGATGCGCCCAGCTTTTCGCGGAGCACTTCTTCACGGCCGACGAGGATGATCTCGACGCCCGGGTACTCCTCGACGGCGAGGAGCGCGCCCCCTACGGTCGCGTCAGGCGCGTTGTCGCCGCCCATCGCGTCGAGAGCGATGCGTATCATGTCCGCCACTTCGAACGCTTACAGCACGTCTTTCGTGGCGAGGACTTCGCGTCCCTTGTAGTAGCCGCATTTCGGGCACACGCGGTGCGGCAGTTTCGCCTCGTGGCACTGCGGGCACGTCGACAGCGACTTCTGCGGGAGGAAGTCGTGCGCGCGGCGCCTGCGGGTTCTCGCCCTGGAGTGTCGTCGTTTTGGATTCGGCATTGGAAGCTCCTTATATGTTTTTCTTTTTCGTCAGTTCTTCGCGGATGCCCTTCAGGGCATCCCATCGCTCGTCCACGATCGATGCCTCGCACGAGCACGACTCGCGCGAGCGGTTTGCGCCGCACTGCGGACACAACCCGAGACAGCTCTCCTCGCACAGCGGTTTCATCGGAATCGAGAGCTGGATCTGCTCCAGAGCGAGGTCTCGCAGCGGGATCGTCCGTTCCGGGTAAAACTCGACGTCGAGCTCCGATGCGTCGGTGATCTCGATCTCTTCGTTCTCTTCGGAGACTTCGGGACGAGGGCGGAATCTTACGTGAAACGTCGAAGTGTTCGCAAACGGGTACGGCTCGAGGCAGCGCGAGCAGACCAGATCGGCCATGAAGCTGGATGTGCCGTCCGCGACGTACTCTGCAGGCTGATCCCCTGTATCGACGGAGACTTCGATCTTCGCGCCGCCGAGGCTCTCAAGCTCGACACGCTCCAGCTCGTTTGCAGACACGTCGTACGTGCCGCGGTACGTCTGCGGTCCGTGCTCGTCGATGACGTCAAAATCGATGAGGTCGTTCATGAGGGCCCGTGCAGTAACCCGGAAAGGCCGCAAATCTATTTCGATGCAATGCGCACGCGCAACTCTTCGACCCCGCCCGCTTCGGACTCGGCGGCCTCGATCGTTTCCGCCTGCCGGAGCGCGTCGAGCCAGCGGCGGAGGTCGCGGGAGGCGCGGTGGATGCGCGGAGCGACGAAGCGGAGGCCGCGATTGTCGCCCAAACGCTCGAGAACCGGCGCGATCCGGACGGCGTCGATCCGCACCGACCAGCGCGTCGCCGGCCAGGGCGCGGGCACGAACACATCCTTTAGATACCGCGGCATGCTCTCGCGGTCGAAGGCGACGAGGATCTCGCTTCCGGTATCGCGCGTTTCGCCGACCAGCGCCGCAACCTGCATGACGTTCTGCATTTCCGCGCGCGCGCGCTCGGTGGCGGGAACGGCGATGACGCATTTCGGGCGCGGGAGCAGCGTGCCGGCGTCGATGTCGTAGATCGCGATCGAGCCGCCTTCGCCGACGAGCGCGGAGACGTCGGTGCCGAGGATGCGCTCCGCGTCGTCGAGGATCTTCGGGGGCTCGACGAAGTACGCGGAGATCAGCGCGGTTTTGGAGTGGCGGGCAGCCTGCCCGACAGGCGGGCGGGACGCCCGCCCTCCTTCGGCGGCGGCGCGCGACGTCAGCAGAATCTCGCGCGGTGTGACGCGAACGGACGTCACGGCGGGCCGCCCGATCGGCGGGAACATGCCGCGGCTCGCGCGGCGCTGCACGACGAGCACATCTCCTTCGGCGAGTCCGTTCGTAAAACGCAGGACTCCGTCGAGGGCGCGCGCGTCCATCGGCGCGCCGGACGGGCCGATCACGAACACGGTGCCGTCCCATCGCCCTTCGACGTTCGTCGACGACATGAGCCAGAGCCGCACGAGAAACGCGCGGAAGGGATCGAGGCGGATGGCGTAGCTCGTTCTCTTTCCGGTTTTCCAGACCACCGCGTCGGCGCCGCCGAGGAGCCAGGACTGCGGGATCGGATGCTCGTCGGTCCACCGCTCGACGGCATCGCGCGTGACCGGATTCGCGATCAGCTTCCGATGCAGCAGCGCCGCCGCGGGAACGAGCGCGAATCCCTCCGCGGACGCCGGCACGCGCGCGACGAGCTCGCGCTGCGACGCGCTCAGCGGAAAGCGAAGCGGGGGCGCCTCGCGCGGCGTGGTCAGCACGAGGTACAGCCACATCGCTCCGAAGATGGTAGCGATGACCAGCAGAAAAATGAGAAGGTTGCGCCAGCCCAATGCCGATCCTGTCAGCCGCCTCGGTCGTTCTTCACACTCTACGCCATGCGCTCGCCGATCGCGCGCGCCGCGCGTGGCGGTCGGCCGTCCATCGCGAGCGCAAGCTGCGCATCGGCGTCGACATCCGGCCCTTCTACGAGCCGCTGACCGGCGTCGGCTGGTACCTCTACTTCGTGCTGCACGAGCTGGCAAAGCACGACGACGTCGAGCTGCTGCTCTTCGGCGACGCGCGCGTCACGGACTACGGACCGTCGCTGCACGCCGGCATTCCGGCGAAGGCGCGGCTCTGCACGTTCGATTTGCGCGGTGTTCCGTGGCACGAGGCGATGCGGCCGATGACTGCGGCGGGTTACGTCGCCTGGCTCGCGCTCTCCGACTGCGATGTCTTCTTCGGCGCGAACTATTTTCTGCCGCGGCTCCACGCGTCGATCGCGCGCCGTCGCGTGATCACCGTGCACGACCTCACGTACAAGCGCTTCCCGGAGCTGCTGCAGAAAGAGACGCTGGAGAATCTCGAGCGGACGATGGCGCGCGAGGTCGCGCTCGCGGACGCGGTGATCTGCGTTTCGGAGTCGACGCGGCGCGATCTGCTCGAGTTCTACCCGCTCGATCCGTCGCGCGCGCACGCGATCCACTCGGGACTCGCGCCCGCGCCGGCGGGCGCGCCGGTGGACGGATTGCCATCGCGCTACGTTCTCTTCGTATCGACGATCGAGCCGCGCAAGGGGCTGCGCACGCTGCTCGATGCGTTCGAGCGGCTCGTTGAATCACAAACAGACGACTACGACGGCTCGCTGGTCGTCGTCGGAAAAGTGGGATGGAAGTCGGAGGCGATTCTGCCGCGGCTGCAGAAACGACGGATCGTGCATCTCGATTACCTTCCGCCAGCGCAGCTGGCGACGGTGTACGAGCGCGCGGAGGCGTTCGTGTTCCCGTCAATCTACGAGGGCTTCGGCTTTCCGCTGCTCGAGGCGATGCGCCACGGCATCCCCTCGATCGCCGCGCATTCGTCGTCACTGCCGGAGATCGGCGGCGACGCCGCGCTCTACTTCCCGCCCGGCGACGACGCCGCACTCGAAGCGCAACTGCGCCGCGTGCTCACCGATCCCGCGCTGCGCGCCGATCTCGCGACCCGCGGCCGCGCGCGCGCCGCGGAGTTCCGCTGGGACGTGGCCGCCGAGAAGACGCTGGACGTGTTGAGGCGCGCGGCATGCGACTGATCATCGACGGCCGCCCGCTGGTCGGCAATCGCACGGGGATCGGCGTGCATACCGCGGAAATCGCGCGGCGGCTGCCGTTCGACACGACGATCGCGTCGCACGCGGAGATCGCGGACCGCTCCGGCCTCGAAGACTCAACGTTCCTCATCCACCTTTCCCCCTTCGGCGTCTGGTGGCAGCAAACGAAACTCCCAAAAATCGACGGCGACGTGTTGTGGGGACCGCACGGGACGCTGCCGCTGGCGAAGACGATTCCGTCGGTGGTCACGCTGCACGATTTCACCTCGATCACGATGCCGGGACGGCACCGGCTGAAGACGATCCTGTCGTTCAATCTCTTCATCGGCGCGAGCCTGGAGAAGGCGTCGCGCGTGGCGTGCGTGTCGCGCCTCGTGGCCGACGACGCGATGCGCGGATTCGGCGTGAGCGCGGCGAAGATCGAGATCGTGCCGAACGGTGTCGACGAGTTCTTCACGCCCGACGGCGAGGAGCACGATTACCTGCTGTACGCGGGGACGCTCGAGCCGCGGAAGGGGCTAAATGATCTGCTTCGCGTCTGGACGTCGCTGAATCCGAGGCCGCGTCTGGTGCTGTGCGGCGATCCTGGATGGGGCGTGCGCATCCCTGACGGCGTCGAAGTCGCCGGATACATCACGCGCGAGCGACTCCGCGATCTCTACCGACACGCGCTGGCGTTCGTCTATCCCTCGCGCTACGAAGGCTTCGGCATCCCGCCGCTGGAGGCGATGGCGTGCGGCGCGCCCGTGATCGCGACGTCGACCGGCGCGATCCCCGAATACGCCGGCGGCACCGCGCTGCTCGTTCCACCCGGCGACTCCACCGCGCTCCGCGCCGCCCTCGTCCGCCTCCTCGGCGACGCGACGCTCCGCCGCGAGCTGCGCGCGCGCGGACCCGAGCGCGCTCGTCTCTTCGGATGGGACCGCGGCGCGCGCGTGATGACGGAGCTGCTGCGATGCGCGTAGGGATCGACGCGCGGAAGATCGCGGACTTTGGGATCGGTACGTACATCCGCGGGCTCCTCGGCGCGCTGGTCGAGTTGAACACGGGCGACGAATACGTGGCGTTCGCGCCCGCGGACGTATCGCTGCCGCGCGGGGTGGAGCACGTGATCGTCGACGCGCCGCATTACTCGGTGCGCGAGCTCGTCGTCGTCGGCAAAGCGGCTGACCGCGCGCGGCTCGACGTGTTTCACGCGCCGCACTACGTCGTGCCGTTCACGCGCGTGCCGATCGTCGTCACGATCCACGATCTGATTCACCTCCACCGCCCGCTGCGCAACCCGCTCGCGCCGCTGTACGCGCGGACGATGATCGGACGCGCGGTGCGGAAGGCGCGCCGCGTGCTGACGGTGAGCGAGGCGGTGAAGCGCGAGCTCGTCGCGGAGCTCGGGTGCGAGGACGCGAAGGTCGTGGTGACGCCGAACGGGGTCGACGAGGTGTTCAGGGGCACGGGGAACGGGGTCAGGGGCACGTATTTTTTGTACGTCGGCAACGACAAGCCGCACAAGAACCTGCAGACGCTCGTCGACGCGTTCGCGCGCGTGCGCCGCGAGCTGCCCGAGGCGACGCTGGTGCTGGCGGGCGCGCCGTTCGAGCGGTTCCGCGGACACGACGGCGTCGACGTGCGCGGGTTCGTTGCGATCGAGACGCTGGCGTCGCTCTACCGCGAAGCGATCGCGCTGGTGATGCCGAGCCTCGAAGAAGGATTCGGATTGCCGGCCGCGGAAGCGATGGCCAGCGGCGCGGCGGTGATCACGTCGAACGCCGCGGCGCTGCGCGAGCTCACCGGCGACGCGGCGCTGCACTTCGAAGCGCACGACGCGGGCGCACTCGCCGCGGCGATGCTCGCCGTCGCGCGCGACGCGGAGCTGCGCGCGTCGCTGGCGTCGCGCGGCCTCGAACGCGCGCGCGCGCTGACCTGGAAACGGTCGGCGATGCTCGCGCGCGACGCGTACGCGGGCTCGAAGCGCAACTGAAGTTGTGCACTTCGGACGTGGAACAACGTGGAACAACGCGTTCGCATTACGATTTTCATAAACAAATGCTTGACAATATCGTTTAAGGATTCTATTTTTCGATCAGCAAAACGATGATCGCCAGAAATGAAACAAACATTCACTTCTCGTCGCAGGTCATCGGCGCTCCCTTCTCCGCTTCCCATCACGAAAAAAAGTTTGCCGGTTCAACCGGCGATGCAATGCCCAAGAAGCGCGACCGGGAGGTCCCGTACGGCATGAAAGGTGGTGAGCACTAATGGCTGCGAAGAAGAAAGCTCCGGCTAAGAAGGGCGGCAAGAAGCCCGCGAAGAAGAAATAAGCGATCATCACCGACTTTTGGGGAGTCGTATTCGTCAGGCCGGCGCAAGCCGGCCTGATGTCTTTTCTCCGCAACTTTCAGCCGCACGCCGCGTAAACTCACTCATGCGACACGCCACTCTCCTCGCCGCCTCTCTGCTGCTCGCCGCGACCGCACTCGCGGAAGACGTCGAGCACAAGTTCCAGACCTCGGTCCCGCGCGGGCAGGTCCAGCGCGTCGTGATCGACGTTCCGTTCGGCGAGTTCACCGTGCGCAACGGCTCGGCGCAGCACATCGTCGTCGCCGGCATCGCCTCGCGCGACTACGACGGACAGCGCGAGCGCATCTGGGCGCAGAAGGTCGTGAACGACGCGAGCATCGAGATCGTCGTGAACGGCGCGGAAGCAGTCGTGCGCCGGAAGTTCGGACCCGATGCGAGCAGCTGGCGAGCGAAGAAGTTCACCGGGTACGACCTGAAGCTCGACCTGCCGGTCGGGATCGACGTGAAGTTCGAGACCTCCGCCGGCGAAGTCGACATGGCCGGCCACTTCGGCGACATCGACATCGACCTCGGCGCGGGCGAGATCGACCTGCGCGTTCCGCGCGCCACCGTGCGCGAGCTGAACGCGTCGTGCCGCATCGGCGAAGTCCGCACGAACCTCGGCACCGAGATCGTCACGCGCGAAGGCATCCTTCCCGGCCGCACGCACTTCTACAACGCCAACGGCCGCGGGCACGTCAACGTGCACACGACGGTCGGCGAAGTGGATGTGACGCTCACGCAGTAGCGCGTTTCACGAAGGCGAGTGCCTCGTCCTTCGTCTTCACCTCGCCGCGCACCTGCGCCTCGAGCAGCGCGCGCTTCACGCGTCCGAGCGCCGGACCGGGCGCGATTCCGATCTCCTCGCCGTCGAGCAGCGGACGAATCGTGAAGTCGGGCAGGTCGAGCGCGTCGTCGCGTCCGAGGGCGCGGAGAACCGCCGGGAGCTGCAACGCGGTCGACTCGCCGGCGTCGTACAGCGCGAGGCGATCGTGCCGCTCGACCAGGCGCTGCAGCGTCAACACTTCACGCAGCAGCGTCGTGCTCCAGCGCCACCGTTTCGCGTGCGCGTGCGGATCGGCGACGAGCAGCGCGAGCGAGCCCGCGAAAGAGACGTCATCCGCATGAAACCGGCCTGTACGCAGGGCCAAAGGCTCATCGAGCGTCATCCGGTGCAGCAGCTCGACGGCCTTGCGGAACGCGTTCGACGCGAAGATGACGGACAGCTCGTACATCACGCGCTCCGACGCGATGTCGAGGATTCCGGCGGCGCGCGGATGGATCGCGTCGATCGTCGCGTCATCGACCGACATGCCGTACTTCACCGCCATCCGCACCGCCTTCAGCGTCCGCAGCGGATCGTCGGAGAAGTTTTCCGCGAGGACCATCCGCACGATCGCGTCGCGCACGTCGCGCTGTCCGCCGTGCGGATCGAGCAGCGTGTCGTGCGCGAGATCGACGGCCATCGCGTTGACGGTGAAGTCGCGGCGCGCGAGATCGGCGTCGACGTCGTCATCGAGCAGTCCCGCGAAGTCGTAGACGTGATTCGGAAGCACGACGCGATACGCGCTCAGATGTTCCTGATCGCCGAGGCGAATCACCTTGCCGCCGAGCGACCGCGCGGCCGCGAGCGGATCGAGACACGCGACGTCGACGTCGGCCGGCTCGCGTCCCGCGAGCAGATCGCGAATCGCGCCGCCGACCACGTAACTATCCGCGCCGAGCGTCGCCAGCGCGGGGAAGCGGCGCGTGAGCGCGTCACGCCACATGCTCTTCACGCAACATGGTTTCGCAGCACGCCGATCCCCTCGATCTCCACCTCCACCACGTCGCCCGCGTTCAGCGGACCGACGCCGGCGGGCGTGCCGGTGAGGATCACGTCGCCTGGGACGAGCGTCATCACCGCGGAGATGAACTCGATCAGGAACCCGCAGGAGAAGATCATCTGCGAGGTCGAGCCGTCCTGCCGCGTTTCGCCGTTGACGCGCGCGGTGACGCGGAGGTTCGAGACGTCGAGCTCCGTTTCGATGCAGGGGCCGAGCGGGCAGAAGGTGTCGAAGCCTTTGCCGCGCGTGAACTGGACGTCCTTCTTCTGAATGTCGCGCGCGGTGACGTCGTTCGCGCAGGTGAAGCCTTCCACATAGTCGCGCCAGTCGGACGCTTTGACGTGTTTCGCCTCGCGTCCGATCACGATCGCCAGCTCGGCCTCGTGATCGACGCGCTGCGAGATCGCGGGGCGCACGATCGTGCCCTCGTGATCGAGCACCGCGCTGGGCGGCTTGAGAAAGATGATCGGCTCAGGCGGAGCCTCGTTGCCGAGCTCCTTCGCGTGATCGGCGTAGTTGCGTCCGACGCAGACGATCTTGGTGGGGGTCAGCCGGCGATAGAGTTTCATTGGCCGCGATCGTAAATCAACCAGAGGCCGGAAAACCCGCGAAGCAGACGAAATCGTGAACGATAAAGCTGATGCATGATGCGGCGATTCGAGTAATAAATCGCCTCCTGCAGCAGATCGCTGAACAGCGTGTCGAGCTCCTTCGCCTGATCGAGACTCTCCTTCGCCTTCGTCAGCAGCGCCGGCTCGGGATGCACGCCCGCCGCGATCGCGGTCGCGAGGATGGTCGCTTCCTCATCCACTTTGATGCGCAGCGCCGCCGCGCGCAGATGCAGCATCCACAGCTCCTCGGTGTCGTCCTCCGACTCCGCGGGCGCGCCGGCGAACAACTTCAGATACGCGGCCGCCTCCCACGGCTCGAGGCGCAGCTGCGACGCGCTCTCGCCCTCCGCATCGATCGCCGAGGCGACGCGCACGAGGTACTCGAGCAGCGGCTCCGTGCGGCCGAAGCGCGACGTGATCGCGTCGGCGTTGCGCGTCTCGTCGAAAAACGCCTGCGTCGGCAGCTCCTCCTCGGCCTCTTCCTCGACGTCGAGGCCGCGGTCGAGCTGCGCGAGGATGTTGCTCATGCTCGCCTTCAGGTGCGCGACGACGTCGTGCTTGACGTTCGACTGCGCGCGCAGCGTGTCGAAGCGCTCCTTGAACTCGCGGAAGCGCGCGATCTCTGCGATCAGCGCGGGATTGGCGTCGCCGAAGTTGCGCTCGATCGCGTCGCCGTGCTCCAGCAGCTTCGCCGAGTCCTCGACGATGCGCTGCTCCTCGCCGCGATAGAGACGGAGGAAGCGATTCTTCGACGCGACGTTCAACTCGATGACCGCGAGCAGCACGTCGGGATCGAAGAAGAGATCGCCGACGCGATGCTTGAACGTCCGCGCGTCCTTCAGGAGATTCCGCTCGGAGAGCTCGTCGAATCGCGCGGCCGAGGTGATGTCTTCGCGCATTGAACGGACGGCGCGGATCAGATGCACGACCTCCTCGCGCGGCGCAGGTGCGACGCGAAGCACCGACACGATCGGGATGAGCTGCGGCCGCAGCTCGAGTGACTCGCGCACCGCGAACTCGCCGCGCTGCGGAACGTAGTCCTCGCCGAGGCGGGTGAAGAGGAAATCGAGCTTGTCGCGGCGGTCCGCCTCCACGGCGTCGGCGTAGAGATAGAACTTGATCAGGTACTCGATGATCATGTCGTCCTGCCGCTTCAGCTTCTCGAAGAAGCGGCGGAGCAGCGAAGGACTGATGCGATCGTCGGCGGCGAGCAGATCGCGCGCGGCGCGGTCGAGCGACTCCTCGAGATCGGCGACCGCGCCGATCGTCGCGACCAGCCGCCGGTTCTCCATCATCGCCGCCAGCTCGCGCGTGCGGTCGTAGATGCGCGTGAAATCGACCTCGTACGGAAGCGGCGCGGCGAGGAAATGGCGGAACGTGCCGGCCACGAACTGGTGCGACGTCCAGGTCGCCTTGAGGCGATCGGAAATCCGTCCGTACCGCGCCTGCAGCGACAGACCTTCAGCGACAGTCACGCTCTACCCCGATGCTATGATTCTGGCACGAATGGCACAGACGACGTTAATCAGCCGCGAACAGATCCAGACGCGCGTCGCCGAGATGGCGAAGCAGATCAGCACCGATTTCCAGGGCTCCGAACTAATCGCGCTCTGTGTGCTCAAGGGCGCCGTGTTCTTCTGCGCGGACCTCGTGCGCGAGATGACCATGGACGTCGCGCTCGACTTCATCCAGATCTCGAGCTACGGAAATCAGAAGTACTCATCCGGAGTCGTGACCATCCTCAAGGAGCCGCAGCTCGACATGCGCGGCAAGTCGGTGCTGATCGTCGAGGACATCATCGACAGCGGACTCTCCATCCGCGAAGTGAACAACTACATCGAAAGCCGCGGCGCGGCGTCGGTGAAGACGGCGGCGTTTCTCGACAAGCCCGCCGCGCGCAAGGTCGCGTTCACGCCGACCTACGTCGGCTTCAGCATCGACCCGCAGTTCGTCATCGGCTACGGACTCGATTTCGCGGAGAAGTACCGGAACATCCCCGAAGTCCAGGTACTGTCCGACTAGTCGCCTTTGATCGCGTGGAGGATCGTGCCGTAGACGCGCAGCCACGCCCAGGCCGCGATCAGCGCCAGGACCGCCCCGCCGATCGCGATCAGCACGCCGCATGAATCGCGCGCGACGTACACGTTGAGCAGCGTCATGGCCACGAGCCCGAAGAATGCCGGCTCGAGCCACACCGATCGCGGCGGCCAGCGTTTCAACTTCTCGAATTCGTTCGTCGCCGGAAACTCCATCGCGCCGCAGAGGAGGCCGAACAACAGATAGATCGACGGCGCGGCGATCATCGCCAGCGGGCGCCCGCTCGAATCGCGCGCCAGGAGAAACGCGAGCGTCATCGCCGGAAGGAGCGTCGCCAGCGCGCGCAGGATGCGCATCCGCGCCTCGAGATAGGCAAGCGATCTGTGCTCGACGGACAGTTTCTTTCCGTACTCTTCGAAGGGGTCTTTGACCAGCGGAAGCGCCGGCTTCGAGTCTTTCAGCACAAACTTGAAGCGCTTCCGCCGCTCGAGGCGCTCCAGCAGCGAGTCGGCGATGCGGTCGTACAGAATGCCGGCGACGTACGCCGCGCCGAGGAATGCGAAGCCGAACGTGGCCTCCATGTCTTTGTCGGGCAATGGAACGGCGCCGGTCGCCAGCACCGCGACGGTGATGAGAACCAGCGCGCCGATGATCACCTGTTCGACGTAGACCTGCGTCAGTTCCATGCAGCCTCCTCGCGAACGGGGGCCGCGCCGGCGCGGGTCAGCGGAGCGCCGCGCGCGCTTCCGGCAGGATCGCTTTCACCCATTCGGCGTACATTTTCGCCGAAGGATGGAGTTTGTCGTCGGCAATCAGCGCGGGATCGTTCCGCCGCGAGATCGGCGTGACGTCGACCCAGCGCGCGCCCGCGCGCATGACCTGCTCGCGGGCGATCGCGTTGAAGCGATCGATCTCGTACGCGATCTTCGCGCGATCGCGTCCTTCCGCGAACGGCGTGACGCCCCAGTCGGGGATCGACACGACCACGACGCGCTTCGCGTCGCCGCCGGCGAACCCGATCGCGCGCTGCAGCAGCGCGCCGAATTGAGTGCGGTACTCGTCCGCGCTGCGGCCGCGATACTGGTTGTTCACGCCGATGAGCAGCGTGACGAGGTCGTACGTTCCCTGCACGTTCGCCGCGTCGATCGCGGAATTCAGCTCCTCGGTCGTCCAGCCGGTCTTCGCGATGATCGACGGCTCGCCGATGCCGAGCGCACGCCCGAGCTGATTCGGGAAGCGCTCCTGACCCGGGACACTCTCGCCGATCGTGTACGAATCGCCGAGGGCGAGATAGCGCGCGTGCTGCTGTGGTTGTTGCGCCGGCATCGCCGTGCATGATGCCAGCAGCAGCGCCGCGAGGATCGCGCCGAGCGCGTATCGGTAGTAGATGAAGATGTGCGTGGTGTGCGTGCGGAGGTAGCGCAGCAGGAACCAGATCGACGCCCAGCCGGAGATGAACGCGACCACGATCGCGACGAGCATCGGCCTGATCCCGATCGTCGCGAGATGCTCGCGCTCGGAGATCAGCTCGTACACGCCGGCCGCGGTGATCGCGGGGATGCTCATGATGAAGGAGAAGCGCGCGGCGTAGTCGTGCGGGATCCGGCGGAAGAGCGCGGTCATGATCGTCGAGCCGCTGCGCGAGGAGCCGGGGATCAGCGCGACGCACTGTCCCGCCCCCATCGCGATCGCGTCTTTCATGTTGAAGTCCTCACGCGGCCGGAACCCTTTGCGCCGCGCGTAAGCCTCGGCGACCTGCATCAGCACGGCGATGAACACCAGCTGAAACGCGACGACCCACGTGCTGCGAAACACTCCGTGGATCAGGTCCTTCAGCAGCACGCCGAGGACGAGGATCGGAATCGTCGCCGCGATCACGTACCACGCCTCGCGCGAATCCGCGTCCTCGAACGGCTTGCGCGTCACGAGGCCGCGGAAGAATCCGGCGATGAGCCGCAGCACGTCGCGCGCGAAGTAGATGAGCACCGCGAGGATCGTCCCGAACTGAATCACCGCCGATGCGGCCGCGCCCGGATCGCCCCACCCGAGGAGCTCGGGAACGAGCTTCAGGTGCGCCGTCGAGGAGATGGGGATGAACTCGGTGAGGCCCTGAACGAGGCCGAGGATGATCGCTTCGAGGATCGACACTCACATCTCCCAGATCACCGGAAGAATCATCGGGCGCCGCCCCATGCTCTTCCGGAAATAGCGCTTCAGCGAGGCGCGTAGTTTTTCCTGCAACAGGTCGGGATTGCGCAGCTCGTCGGGATGACTCGCGTCGAAGACGCCGGCGAGCATCGTGCGCACTTCCGCGAGGATCTCCTGGCTCGCATCGACGTGCACCAGGCCGCGCGTGATGATCTCCGGCTCGCGGATGAGCCGTCCGTTGCTGTCGATCGCGACCACCACGATCACGAATCCATCCTCGGCGAGATGCTGGCGGTCGCGCACGACGACCTCCGGCACTTCCTCCGCCTCGGCATCGATGAACACTTTCCCCTGCGGCACGCGATCCTCGAGCACGCGGATCGCGTCGCCGGTGATCTCCGCCACCTGCCCGTTCGTGATCACGATCCCGTGCGCCACGCCCACTTCCTGCGCGAGCCGCGCGTGATGGATCAGATGCCGCAGCGTGCCGTGCATCGGGATGAAGAACTTCGGCTTCGTCACGTTGAGCATCAGCTTCAGCTCTTCCTGACACGCGTGTCCCGACACGTGAATGTCGGGCTGCTCGTGATGCACGACCTCCGCGCCGCGGCGATAGAGGTTGTCGATGACGTGCGCGACGGCGCGCTCGTTCCCCGGGATCGTGCGCGCGGAAATGATCACGACGTCGCCCCGCTCGATCGAGACCTGCTTGTGCTCGCCGATGGCCATGCGCGAGAGCGCGGATGACGGCTCGCCCTGCGTGCCGGTGGTCATGATCACGAGCTCGCGCGGCGCAAGCTCGTCCGATGACGCGCGCGCCTCGCGCGGAAACTTCAGGTAGCCGAGGCGCTCCGCGGTCTCGACGTTGTCGACGAGCGAGCGGCCGACGAGCAGCACCTTGCGCCGCACCTTCCGCGCCATGTCGATCACCTGCTGCACGCGATGGATGTGCGAAGCGAACGTCGTGACGAGGATGCGGCCGGTGGAGTGCGCGAAGATCCGCTCGAGCGCGGCGCCGACCGTGCGCTCCGACGGTCCATGCCCCGGCACGAGCGCGTTCGTGGAGTCGCTGACGAGCAGCAGCACGCCGCTCTCGCCGTACTGCGCGAAGCGCGAGAGGTCGGTGGGCTTCGCGTCGATCGGCGTGTGATCGATCTTGAAGTCGCCGGTGTGAATGATCGTGCCGATCGGCGTCGTGATCGCGTAGCCGAGCGCGTCGACGATCGAGTGCGTCACGCGAATGGCCTCGACGCGGAACGAGCCGACTTCCACGACCTCGCGCGGCTGAATCACGCGCAGCTCGATCTCCTCGATGCCGAACTCTTCGAACTTGTCGGCGACGAATCCGAGGGCCAGCGGCATGCCGTACACCGGCAGCGGGAGGCGCTCGACGAGAAACGGCACCGCGCCGATGTGGTCTTCGTGGCCGTGCGTGAGAAACAGCGCTTTGATCTTCGACGCGTTGTCGAAGAGATACGTCATGTCGGGGACGATGACGTCGACGCCGAGCGTCGCCGCGTCGGGAAACATCATCCCGCAGTCGACGAGGATGGCTTCGTCGCCATACTCGTAGACCATGAGGTTCATGCCGATCTCGCCCAATCCTCCGAGGGGGATCACGCGGAGCCGGTGGCTCACGGATAGATCCGATTCAACATGCGCGGATACGGAATCGTCTCCCTCAGATGCGGCACGCCGCTCATCCACGCCACGACCCTTTCCAGTCCCATGCCGAAGCCGGAGTGGGGGAAGGTGCCGTATTTGCGGATGTCGAGGTACCACTGGAAGGCCTCGACCGGGAGGTTGTGCTCGCGGATGCGCTGCAGCAGCAGGTCGTGATCGTGGATGCGCTGCGAGCCGCCGATGATCTCGCCGTAGCCCTCGGGCGCGATCATGTCGAGTCCCAGCGCGAGCGACGGATCCTCGGGATCGGGCTGCATGTAGAAGGCTTTGATCGACGCCGGATAGCGCGAGATCATCACCGGCTTGTCGAACGAGTTGGCGATGATGGTCTCCTCGTCGCCGCCGAAGTCGTCGCCGAACTTCGCTTCCACGCCGTGCCTTTTCAGCACCTCGATGGCCTCGCGATACGTGATGCGCGGGAACGGCCGCTTCACGTTCTCGAGCTTCGTGACGTCGCGCTCCAGCGTCTTCAACTCGTCCTGACAGCGCTCGAGCACGCGGCCGACGAGATACTCGATGTACTCCTCGGCGAGGTCCTGCAACCCTTCGAACTCGAGGAACGCGACCTCGGGCTCGATCATCCAGAACTCCATCAGATGCCGCCGCGTCTTCGACTTCTCCGCGCGGAACGTCGGGCCGAAGCAGTAGACGCGCCCGAACGCCGCCGCGGCCGGCTCGAGATAGAGCTGGCCCGACTGCGAGAGGTACGCCTTCTCACCGAAGTAGTCGGTCTCGAACAGCGTCGACGTTCCTTCCGCCGCGTTGGCGGTGAGGATCGGCGAGTCGATGAGCACGAAGTCGCGGTCGTAGAAGAAATCGCGGATCGCTTTTTCGAGCTCGTTGCGGATGCGCAGGACGGCGTGCTGCTTCGAGGAGCGCAGCCAGAGATGGCGCAGGTCCATGAGGAACGCGGTGCCGTGCTCCTTCGGCGTGATCGGATAGTCGGGCGTGAGCTGGAGGATCTCGAAAGTCTCGACGCCGAGCTCGACGCCGCCCGGCGCGCGCGGCTCCTCGCGGACGGTGCCGGTGACGCGCACCGACGATTCCTGCGTCACGTTCTCGACGCTGCTCCACGTCTCCTCGGCGACTTCCTTCTTGAAGACGACGCACTGCAGATACCCGCTGCCGTCGCGAATGATCGGAAACTGCAGCTTCCCCGAGGTGCGTTTGTTGTACAGCCAGCCGTTGACCGTCACCTTCTCGCCAACGTGCCGAGGCAAATCCTTGATGCGAACCGTGGTCATAAGGGGCGGGATTATAGCTGGCACGGCCAGCGGCGTTGGTCGGCCAGGCCTTCCTGATGCGTTTCGGCCTGAGGATGTTGCCTCGCATCTAACGCGCGCGTGCCGCGGGCGTCTATCGGTGCATGCGAACGTTCCTGGTGCTCCTTGCCCTCCTCTGCTCCGCGTGTCGATCGGTGAACCCGGCCGGCGCTCGCATCGACGACGTGCTCACGCGCCTGGTGCCGTTCGGATTGTCGGGCTCGGTGCTCGTCGCGGATCGCAACGGAGTCGTTTTGAACAAAGGGTACGGCGCGGGGCTGCGGCCCGACACGATCTACGACATGGTCGATCACGAAGAGTTTCACCGCGACGGCGATCCTGCTGCTCGAGTCGGAAGGGCGGTTGTCGATCGACGATACGCTCGCCAAACACTTCGCGGATGTGCCGGCCGGCAAGGCGGAGATCACGCTCAGGCAGATCCTCACGCACAGCGCGGGACTCGTCGATCTCACCGGCGACGACTACGATCCGGTCTCGCGCGAGCAACTGATCGCGGAGGTGCTGCGCGCGCCGCTGGTGTCGAAGCCGGGTGCGGAGTTCCACTACTCGAACGCGGGCTTCAGCATGCTGTCCGCGATCATCGAGAAGGTCAGCGGCAAGGACTATCACGCGTTCATGCGCGAGCGCTTGTTCGCGCCCGCCGGGATGCGCGACACCGGCTACAAGGTGCGCCGCGGCGCGGAGTCGCGCGTCGCACGCACGCTGACGCCGCCGGTCGATCATGGCACGTCGTGGGAGCGCCTCACGCGCAGCGGAGGCGTGCACTGGGTGCTCCTCGGCAACGGCGGCATGCTGACGACGACGGAGGATCTGTATCGATGGGAGGTCGCGCTGCGGCGCGGAGCGATCGTGCCGCGCGCGGTGCAGGAGAAGCTTTTCGCGCCGATGTTCCAGCGCAGCGACACGGTGTCCGTCGCCGCGGCGTGGACGCGCGAGCTCGTCAACGGCGAGACGGTGATTCATCACGGCTCCGACGGGCCGCCCCTCGGCGTGAACGGCGAGTTTCGCCGCTATCCCGACGAGCAACTCGCCGTGATCTTCCTCGGCAACACGCGCCTCAACGGCTGGAGTCCGCGCCGTGTCGTCGGTCCACTGGTGCGCCGGATCACGCGCGGCGAACCGATCGAGGTCCCGCGCGTGGTTTCGGCCCGCGACCTCGCGAAATACGCCGGCACGTACACGCTCCCGACGGGAACACGATCGACGTGCGCGTCGACCACGATCATCTCGTGTTCGGCATGACCGGACAGGACGCCGTTGATCTCCTCACCATCCAGCGCAGCGAATCAAGTTTTGCCGCGCGCCGGCAGTTGAACGAGAAGGTGCTGGAGGTCGCGAAGTCGTTCGCCTGGCCCGAACCGCTGCTCGAGGTCTCCGCGCTCGGCACTTCCCGCCGCGACCGCGGGGTCTTCATGACCACATTCCGCGCCCGCTTCGCCACCGGCGAACGCCTCTACCGCGTCGCCTGGCAGCAGGGCGCCCCGGTGATGGAGGGCGACGACGCCTACCTCCCCCACCTCGGCGCGTTCACCGAATCGCCCATCCGCTTCGCGCTCGAACGCCCGTTCTGGCGCGAGCACGCCGACACGTTCGTGTTCTACGACCTCTACACCGGCGAATCGATCCGCGCGACGTTCGAGGACGGGACGCTGAAGGTAGGCGCAATCACACTCATGATGACCGCGAGGTAGGAAAAGACGGCGTAGCGGCACTCCTTGTCAAAGGACAACACATATGGAATTCGTCAGGGTGCTCTTTCCGACTTCGCGAAGGGTCCGCATCGACGGTACGTCGCGAGGGACCACGAATGCGACGCTGCCAGTAGAGGCGGGGACGCACAGGTTCACGCTGGCCGGGAACACCGACTATTCGCCGCCGTTCGACGACAGGACCGTTATCGGAACCACGGCTGATTTCCCGCTCGTCGTGCAGTTCATGCCGCTGGCGGCCGAGGCAGCCGAACGCGAGACTGCTACGCTCGACGCGATCGCGCCTGAACCGGCACCGCGACGCGCGGCGAAGCGGCGTCCAGCGGCGAAGAAGAAACCCGCGAAGAAAAAACCTGCGAAGAAGAAGCCCGCGAAGAAGAAACCCGTGAAGAAGTCGGCGAAAAAAGCGGGTGCGAAATCGAAGGGCGCGAAGCGGGCACGCCGATGAGAACAGCCCGATGGTTCGCCGTGACTCTGTCGGCGCTCGCGATGAGCGCATGCGCCCACTGGCCGGTCAATCCGCCTTTGCCCGATCTGAAAGTCGATCCGACGTATGGCTATCGCTACAGCGCGATGACGACGCCGGCGAAGAAGGACGACACGATGATCATCGTCTCGTTCTCCGGCGGCGGTACACGCGCCGCGGCGCTTGCGTACGGCGTGCTCGAGCATCTCCGCGACACACCGATCCGCGGCGGCACTTCGGACATGCTCGCCGCCGTCGACGTCGTGTCCTCGATCTCAGGAGGCAGCTTTACGGCAGCCCACTACGCACTCTACGGTCGCGACGGGTTGCCGCGCCTGCGCGAGTGCTTCCTCGATCAGCCCAGGACGCAGCTCCGCCTAGCCCTGTCGACGCTGAATCCGTACAACGCCATCCGCCTCCTCTCACCGCGCTTCAGCCGAATCGATCTCGCCGCGGAGTACTTCGATAAGATCCTGTTCGACGGCGCGACGTACGCGAAGATGCCGCGCGACGCGCCGTACACGATGATCAACGGAACGGAGCTGGACCTGGGAACGTATTTCACGTTCACGCAGGAACAGTTCGACCCGATCTGTTCCGATCTCGAGAAGGTCAGAGTCTCCCGCGCCGTCGCGACGTCCTCGGCGTTTCCGGTCCTCCTCACGCCGCTGACGCTGAAGAGCTATGCGGGACCGCAATGCGGATACAAGCCCGGAGCGTGGTATGACCTGGCGGACCGCGATCTCCCGACCAATCCACGACGATTCCGCTATCGCAACGATCTACGGGCGCTGATGAGCGCCGATCGCCACTATCTGCATCTCGTCGACGGCGGCGCCGCCGACAACATCGGCCTGCGCGGTCCGCTGCACGCGATCACATCGGGTGACACGCTGCAGATGAACGACACCTGCGATCCGGATGATCCCCATCCGATCTGCGGCTTTTCCGTTCTCGGGATGGTCAGCAGCAGGCAGATCAGGCGGGTTGTTGTCATCGCGGTCAACGCGCGCACGGTGAGCGAACTCAATCACGACCGCAGCGCCGCGACGCCCTGGGTGTTGCCGGTGATTGCGAATGTCGCCGGGACACCGATGGCCAACTACTCGTTCGACACCATCTCGATGACTCAAGAGTTGTTCAGCAGGATGAACGCGGAAACCGACTCCGCGATGAGACGCGGCGTCGACACGCCCGACGTGCACTATCACTTCATCGAAGTCGCGTTCAACGTCCTGCCGGAGAACGAACAGGCGCACTTCAATGAGATGGGAACGAACTATTCGCTATCGAAGGACAAGGTCGCGGACCTCATCGCGGTAGCGAAAAAGATCCTCGGTGATTCGCAGGAGTTCAAAGACGTCGTCGCCGCTATGCAGTAAGCCGTACTAGATGTGCGACAGGATCTCGCGGGCTTCGTGGTCGATTCCCGTGAGCTTCTCGGCGAAGCGCTCGACCTTTTCGGACTCGGTCGCGTAGAAGCGCTGGTAGGGTTCGAAGGCGGAGTGGATGTTGCGGAGCATGCGGTCGATCTCGGTGGACGACTCGCGGTCGAGGGTTTCGCGGAGTTGGGTGCGGAGCTCTTCGATGCGGCGGCGGAACTCGTCTTTCGCTTTCGAGCGCTTGTACGGGAGGATCAGGAAACTGGTCACGAGCAGCATGGTGGCGGCGGTGAGACCGGTGACGTCGATGGCCGTGCTGCTGACGGCGGCGGAGACGAGGTAGCCGAGGCCGAGGGCGCCGGCGCCGAGTCCGAACGAGTGCAGAACCGCACGCATCGCGTGATCGATGATGCGGCGGCTCTCGACGTTCACGTCATAGGCGGCGAGGCGCTGCTCGGCGTTGCGGCGCATCCGTCCGTACACTTCCTCGCGGTTGTACGCGAACTCGCGTCCGACGCGGCCGATGACCTCTTCGTTGCGCGTGTCCGCCTCGGCGCGCCGCTGGAACGCCTCCACCGTGCCGTTCCACAGCTTCATGTTCTCGCGCACCAGCCAGTCCACCGCCTCCTGGATCGTCGAGTCGATCGAGCCCTTCCATCCCTGGAACACCTGGCGCTCGAACTCCTCGCGGAACCGCAGCGCGTCGCGCATCAGCATGATGTGCTGGATGCGCACGTAGCGATCGAGGAAGTCGAGGCCGCGGCGCTCGAGATCCATCAGCAGGTTGTCGATGCGCACGACGAACTGCTTGAAGTTCGACATCAGATCGTCGCGCGCGCGCTCGAGCTGTTCGTTGATCGCCTCGATGCGCGTCTTGTCCGAGGCGAGGAGCTCGCGGCGCGACTCGATCATCCGGAACTGTTTCTTCGTCAGCGAAAGAATCGTTTCCAGCGGCGCGGTCAGCTTGATCTTCACGCGCTCTTTTTCGGAGAGCACGCGGAAGATGTAGTCCTGCAGCGCGTCGAAGCGGCTGCCGGTCTTCGTCGAGACGGGAAAGATCACCGGGTCGAATCCGAAGATCGCGCGCAGGTTGGTGCGGAGGTAGTCGACGACCTGCTCGATCTCAGCGTCCGTCTTCGTGTCGATCTTGTTGAGCACGAATACGACCTTCTTGCCCCACTCGCGGATGTACTCGAGGAAACGCCGCTCCGACTCCGACAGCGGGCGGTCGATCGAGGTCACGAAGAGCACGAGATCGGCGCGCGGGATGAAGTCTTCGGTGATCTCCTGATGTCGCTGCACGATCGAGTTCGTGCCCGGCGTGTCGACGAGGGTGATGTTGCGCAGGAAGTCGATCGGATAGAACTGCTCCGCCACGAAGTCGGAGAGCCGGCGCTGCGACGGCTGCTCCGCGTAGCGCAGGACCGAGATCACGTCGTCGACCGGGATCGGTCCCTCGGTCCGCAGTTTCTGCCCGAACAGCGCGTTGATCAGCGACGACTTGCCGGAGTTGAACTCGCCGACGATCACGATCGTGAAGAGGTCCTCCAGCGTCGCGATCAGCTCGTCCACGCGCCGCCGTTCCTCGACCTGCTCCCGCTCCAGCGTCTCGCGCAACTCGACGAGCAGCCGCTGCTCCCGCCGCAGCAGCGCCTGGACCTCGGAATCAACGACTGTGTCGAACATGCCCGCCATTCGTGGTTCCCAGCTTATCGCGGCACACGGACGTTGAGGGATTGCGGGACGATGGTCATGACCAGCGGGGTTTGCATGGTGAAGACTTCGCCGTCGATGCCGACGTCGAGGTGGGGGCGCGAGGACTGGATGCGCATGCGGCGCGTGCGGAAGGAGCGGAAGCCGGGGACTTCACGCATGCGGCCGGCGAGGTAGCGGGCGACGAACTTCATCAGCTGCAGCCGCGGGGTGTGCGGGAGCCAGTAGACAGAGAGCTGGCCTTCGCCGAGGTTCGTGCGGGGGGCTTCGATGCCGATGCGGGAGAGATCGTACGAATTGTTCGAGACCATGAACACGTGCGTGCGGATCAGCTCCTGATGGAACTCCGACTCGACGACGACGGTGACGTGCGGATACTTCCGCAGCGTCGAATACGCGGCGTACATCCGCGCTTTCCAGCGAGGGTAGTCGCGGCCGCGCTCTTCGCGGCGGGCGACGAGCTCGGGATAGAGGCCGATCGAGACGTTATTGACGAAGAAGCGGTCGTTCAGGCGCCCGGTGTCGATCTGGCGGATCTGGCCGGTGAGCGCGACGTCGAGCGCGCTGCGCCAGTCGAGCGGGATGCCGAGGTCTTTCGCGAAGTGGTTGAAGGACCCGACGGGCAGCACGCCGAGCGTGGCGTCGGTGTGCACGACGCCCTGCATCACGTGGTGGATCGTGCCGTCGCCGCCGGCGGCGATGACGATCCGGACGTTGCGCCTGAGCTGGTCGCGCACGGTCGCGGTGATGTCGACATCCCGTGACAAATCGATGACTTCGAGGTGAGCTTCCGCCGCCGCGGCGCGCAATGCGTCCACTTCCGCAGGGGGAAGTTTCGCGCCGGAGGAGCGATTCAGAAATACGACGCCTTTTGCTGGCAATTTCGTCCGTATGCGCGGCGTTTGAATACGCCGGTCTTCCACAGGGGATTTAATGAAAAAGTTTGTTGCCGCTGCTGCTCTACTGCAATTCCTTGTCCTCCCGCTTTTCGGCGCCGACGCGCCGAAGGAATGCACGCTTTGCGTGGGCGTCGTCGCGCCCGACGGCGCGGGCGTGCCGACGCTGTCGCGCGTTCGCGAAGCCGACCTCGCGGCGTATGCGCCCGCGCGCCCGTCCGACGTCGCGCTCGTCGTCGAATACGCGATCGAGGCCGGGACGGATCCGCTCCTCCAGATCGAGGAGCACACCAAAACGATCATCGACTGGGCGCGCGCACACGGTCCGTTCGACGCCCTCGGCGTTTCGATCACGACGACCGATCCCGCGCTCGCGGCCTTCGCGCTCAAGCGGCTCGCCGTTTCCGCGCAGGGTCTCGACGTCGCCAAGCGCATCGTCCTGCCGAACAGCGAGCAGCTGGTCGCGCTGTTCGACAACGGCGCCGGCGGCTACTTCGACACGGTGCTCGTCGAGCCGGCGCAGATCGCGAGCACGCTGGCCGTGCTCGCGGAGCGCGATCCGGCGAAGAAGATCTACGCCATCGTCGCGGTCGAGTCACCGAACGCGATCTTCGATCTCGCGAAAGCGCTGAGCGCGGGTGCCGCGCGCGCGTACGCCAGCGGCGCGGTCGATGCCGTGGCACTCGGGCAGTTCAACCGCTCGATGACCGGCGACTGGGCGTTCGACTCGACGTCGAAGATCGCGGTGCTCGATGCGAAGGGCGGCGAGATCGAGATGCCGGTGCTCAGCTTCGTGCGCGGAGAAGACCTCCGCACGATGCTCATCCCGCGCGGCGACGCAGCCGCGCCGTCGATCCTCGCGCTGCCGGTCGATCGCTACGTGAAGCCGCGCCGCGTCGATGCGGCGGGCGAGCGCGACATCACCGACACCGGCAAGCGCGCAAACCGGCTGCTCGTCGGCTCGCCGAAGACGACGCAGCCGTACGCGGTCGTCGTCGACTACGCGGAGAAGCCGAACCGCAACGTGACGAAGGAAACGATCAGCGTCGCTACCGAGCGCGGGATCTCCGTCGAGGAAATCATCCGCAATCATCAGGCGTACGACGCGTTTCAGGAGTCGATCCAGCCGCGCTACATCGCGCGCAACACGACCAAGCTCCGCTTCGAGATCGGCAACGGCGGCGACGCGCTCGAAGCCGCGATCTCGGGCGATTACTTCTCCGATCCCAACGGCCGCGCCGACTGGGTGTGGTCGGAGTTCCTCATCAACGGCGTGAAGTGGAAGTACGGGCGCATCCCGGAGCTGCCGCTGATCCAGCCGGAGAAGGTGACGCAGCTCCCGCTCGACATCCACCTGACGAACGAATACCGCTACGAGCTCGTGCGGACGACGGATCTCCTCGGATACCGCACGTACGAGGTGCGCTTCGAGCCGCCCAAAAACGCGCCCGAGAATCTGCCGCTGTATCGCGGCACGGTGTGGATCGACGCGCGGACGTGGGCGCGCGTGCGGATCTCGATGATCCAGCTCAATCTCACCGGCGAAGTGCTGTCGAACGAGGAGCGCGTCGACTTCGTGCCCTTCGCACGCGAGACGAAGCAGCCGCTCGCCACCGCCGAAGCCGCGACCAGGGATCCGCGTGAGCTGATCTGGCTGCCGGTGGAAGTCGGCGCGCAGCAGGTGCTCTCGGCGGCGGGACGCGCGAACGTGATCCAGCGCGCCACGACGTTCACCAACTTCCGCATCGAGCCGCAGGAGTTCGAGACGCTGCTCGCGCAGGTCTCGTCCTCGGATGCGCGCATGGTGCGCGAGACGAACGCGGGGCTTCGCTATCTCGAGAAGCGCGGCGACGGCGGGCGCGTGGTGAAGGAAGGCTTCGACACCTCGCAGCTCTTCATGCTCGGCGGCATCCATCACGACGCGGGGCTCGAGTTCCCGGTCGTGCCCCTCGGCGGCATCGACTATTTCAACTTCAACCTCATGAACCGCGGCATTCAGACGAACGTCTTTTTCGCGGGCGTCGTCCTCGCGGCGAACGCGACGAAGCCGAGCGTCTTCGGAACGCGCACGAACATCGGCGCCGACTTCTTCGGCATCGCGGTCCCGACCTCGAACTCGGTGTATCGCAGCGGCGAGGAGCGCGTCGAAGAGACAGTGCGCTCGCTGCCGACGTCGCTGTCACTGCGCGCCGGCCATCCGGTGCTGCAGTTCGGCAAGATCGACGTCTCGCTCGGACTCGACCACGCGTTCTATTCGGAAGGCGACGAGACCGCGGACGGCTACGTCATCCCTACGGACACGTTCACGATCCGTCCCGGCATCAACGGCACGTACGCGCGGCGCGGCTACACCGCGTCGGGCTTCTACGAGTACGCGCGGCGGACGAAGTGGGAGCCGTGGGGCAATCCCGCGGAGTTCGATCCGAGTCAGAAGACGTACATGCGCTTCGGCGGCTCGGTCGGGAAGAGCTTCTTCCTTCCGAAGTTCCAGCGCATCAGCGTCGACCTGAACTACCTCGACGGCAAGCGCCTCGACCGCTTCTCGAAGTACGAGCTCGGATTCTTCGGAGCGCAGCGCGTGCACGGCGTGAAGTCGGGATCGGTGCGCGCCGAGCGCGCGATCCTCGCGCATCTCTCGTACGGGTTCGTGTTCTCGCAGCAGTTCCGCCTCGAGGCGCTCTACGATCACGCGCTCATCGACGACGAGCACGCGGGCCTCAAAGGCGAGCCGTTCCAGGGCATCGGAATCGCGGGCCAGACCGTCGGCCCGTACGGCACGCTGCTGCGGCTCGACATCGGAAAGATGATCGGACGGAACGCGCAGAGCGGATTCGTGGCGAACGTCGTGTTCCTGAAGCTGTTCTAGAAATGCGGCGGCCGAAGCCGCCGCATTTCATCAGCTATTGCGGATTGTTGTTCGCGACGTAGAAGTCGACCGAGCCGATTTCCGTGCGCAGACCCTGATTGTTCAGCACGCGCACCGTGACGCGGTGGCGCGCGTTGGTCAGGCGCCGCGTATCGAAGGTGAACATCCAGCCCGAGAAACGCGAGTTGAAGACGTGCGGATACTGCTCCTCGACGTCGAAGCGCGGGAAGCCGTAGGCCGCCGCGCCGACGAAGTTGCCGTCGATGATGACCTCGACCGATGCCACGCCGAGATCGCCGAGCGCCCAGCCGCGGAACACCACGTCGCCGCCGACGAAGTCGAAGGTCTGCGGGAACTCGACGAAGCCGCTCGCCGGGAATCCCTGATTCGCATCGGCGCACTGGAAGAACACCGGGATGCCGTCGTGGTTCGGCAGATCGGCGAACGTTCCCTCGCGATCGCCCACGCGGATGTGCATGGTGTGATTGCCGGGGCGCACGCCGTTGCTCATGAGCGCGCCAACGTCGAGCGTGAAGAGGAAGCCGGCGCGCGGCGCGTCGGGATACGTCGGGTAATAGCGCGCGACGTCGTAGCGCGGCAGGCCGTAGCAGTTGGCGAACTTGCCGAGAACGAGACCGCAGTCATCGGTCGAGAGCCAGCGCACGCCGTCGATCAGCAACTCCGCGTACGAGACGCGGCCGACGTCGCGGCGCGTGCCGAGGTCGAGCGCCCAGCCGCGGACCGGCGTGAGGTGCGCGCCGTTGATGCGCACGATCGGCGAAACGATGATCGGCGTGTTGGAACAGGTGCCGTACAGCACCGCGTCGCGCTGCGGCTCGTCGAGATAGCCGAACGGCGCGAGGAACGAGTCGTTGTTGATGACCTGGATCTGCCGGCGCCCGAGCATGTTCGACATGCCGAGGCGATCGACCGCGCGCACCTCGAGCAGGTGAATACCGTTCTCGATGCGCGTCGTGTCGATGTTCGCGACCCAGCCGCTGAACATCGCCGCCGCGAAGTCGGGATAGCTCGCCGCGACGTCGGGCCGCGGGTCGCCATACATCGCGCCCTGCAGAATGCCGCCGTCGACGAGCACTTCGACGCGCGTGATGCCGTCGGTGTCGGAGACCCAGCCGCTGACCGGGAACGAGTTCGAGGCGTTGGTCACGCCGGCCTGGTTCGGGATGTCGATGTATCCGAACGGCGCCTGGTTGACGGTGTTGTTGATGGTGATCTCGCGGCGTCCGAGGAAATGGATGTCGCCGTTGCCGGTGTAAACGCGCAACTCCACGGTGTGCGTGCCGTTGGTGAAGCGGTTCGCGCTGAAGCCGGTCTGGAATCCGGGGCGGGAGACATGGATGCCCGGAAACGTCGGATTCGCCTCGACGATGTCGATGCGCGGCAGGTTGAGGATCACGTCGTGCTGATAGCGGTCGTCGACGTAGAGCTCGATGCGGCTGATCTGCGCCGGATCGAGCGCCCAGCCGCGCACCGTGATCATGCCGGACTGGACCCGTGAGGGATCCGGCAGGTCGACTTCACCGAGGAACTGCTGTGCGGCAAGTGCGGGCGCGAGAAGCGCAGCCAGCAGGGCGAGAACCAATCCGCGGGTAACCCATCTCCACATAACCCCAACCTCCAACCCCGAGTACCCCTGGTTACGTTGGTGCCGACGATACTCCGCCAGTGCGGCAAAATCAAATAATCGGCGGCAACGCCGGTTAGTTTCTTTTTTGCGAGTTTATACTAGGGCGGGTGAGTTCGCCAAACATCAGCAGCGCAATCGACTTAGCCGACATTCGCGCCGCGGCCGCCCGCATCCGCCCGTACATCCATCGCACGCCGCTCCTCGGGAGCCGTTCTCTGTCCGATCGGCTCGGCGTCGAGGTGCGGCTCAAGTGCGAGAACCTGCAGCGCGCGGGCTCGTTCAAGATCCGCGGCGCGATGAACGCATTGCTCCAGCTCGATGAAACGCAGCGCCGCCGCGGCGTGGTGGCGTTCTCATCCGGCAATCACGCGCAGGGCGTTGCGCTCGCGGCCAGGCTCCTCGGCGTCCAGGCGACGATCGTGATGCCGGAGAACTCGGTGCAGACGAAAGTCGAGGCGACGCGCGCTTACGGCGCGGAGGTCGTGCAGGGCGGCGTCACCGCGGCGACGCGCGACACCGTCGCGCGCGAGATCGCGGAGCGCACCGGCGCGGCGGTGGTCCCGCCGTTCGACGACGAGCGCATCATCGCCGGCGCCGGAACGGTGGGACTCGAGATCGTGGAGGAATGGCCGGAGGTGAGCGCACTCGTCACGCCCCTCGGCGGCGGCGGCCTGCTGTCGGGAACCGCGCTTTCCGCCGCGGGCCGCGACGTCTATGGCGTCGAGCCGGCGGCGGGTAACGATGGAGAACAATCCTTCCGCAGCGGCCGCATCGTCTCGATCGATCCTCCGAAAACCATCGCCGACGGCGCGCGCACGCTTTCGATCGGCAACCGCAACTTCGCCATCATCCGCGAACTCGTCCGCGACGTCGTCAGCGTCGACGACGACATCCTGCTCGACACACTGAAGTGGGCGATGTACCGCACGAAGCTGGTGATCGAGCCGACGGCGGCGCTCGGAATCGCGGCGCTGGTGAGCGGAAAGATCAAGGTCAGCGGCCCGGTCGCCGTCATCGTCAGTGGAGGCAATCTCGATTTCGGTTTGCTCTGTTGAATGACCGGCTCCCTCTTCGGCGACGACCCCCTTCCCCCTGACGACTCCACCCCGTCACCCGACGCTCCCCTCGCCGAGCGCCTCCGCCCGACGTCTCTCGATGACGTCGTCGGCCTCGGCGATCTCCTCGGCAAGGGCAAGTTCCTGCGCAACGCGATCGAGACGGACCGCATCCCTTCCATGATTTTCTGGGGGCCGCCGGGGTCGGGGAAGACGACGCTGGCGAGGATCATCGCGCGGACGACGCGCGCGCGGTTCGTGACATTCTCCGCGACGAGCAGCGGGATCAAGGACATCAAGGCGCTGATGGAAGAAGCGCGCAAGTCGCGCCGCGCGCGGGCGTCGAAGACGATCGTGTTCATCGACGAGATCCATCGTTTCAACAAAGCGCAGCAGGACGCGTTTCTGCCGTACGTCGAAGCGGGCGACATCATCCTCATCGGCGCGACGACGGAGAACCCGTCGTTCGAAGTGAACTCGGCGCTGCTGTCGCGATCGAAGGTCGTCGTGCTGCCGGCGCTGGAGCGCGAGCAGGTGATGGAGATCCTCCGCCGCGCGGTGCAGGATCCGTCGGTGCAAAAATTCGGCGTCGTGCTGACCGGGGACGCGCTCGATTTCATGGCCGCGACGTCGGCGGGCGACGCGCGGCAGGCGCTGACGAGCCTGCAGCTCGTGATCGAGACCGCGTCACCGGAAGACAGCCCGGCCGATGTCGCGAAGGTGAAGGAGATCCTGCAGCGCCGCTCGCTGATGTACGACAAGTCGGGCGACGAGCACTACAACATCATCTCCGCACTGCACAAATCGGTGCGCAACGGCGACGCCGACGCGGCGGTGTACTGGCTCGCGCGGATGCTGGAAGGCGGCGAGGATCCGATGTACATCGCGCGCCGGATGGTGCGCGCGGCTTCAGAGGACATCGGCAACGCCGATCCGCAGGCGCTGGTGTTCGCGATCGCGGTGAAGGAGACCGTCCACTTCCTCGGCATGCCCGAAGCCGGCGTCGCGCTCGCGCAGCTCGTGAGCTACCTCGCCGCCTCGCCCAAATCGAACGCCGCCTACGTCGGCTACGGCGCCGCCGTGCATGAAGTGCGTCAGGGCGACAATCCGCCCGTCCCGATGCACATTCGCAATGCCCCGACGGGCCTGATGAAGGACCTCGGCTACGGACGCGGCTACCAGTACGCGCACGACTTCGAGGACCAGACCGCGGCGATGGATTGCCTGCCGGAAGCGCTGGCGGGGAAACGATTCTATGAGCCGAAGGACGCCGGCGCGGAAGCCGACATCAAAGCGCGGCTGGAGAAGATGCGGAAAGCTCGGAAGAAGCACGAATGATCGGCGTCGGCTTCCCATCCTGTCCGAGATTCACGTAGACGACGTTCGCCTCCGTCACCACCACGCGCTCCGACGACCGTCCCACGCGGATCGCCTCGACCACGACCTTCGTCGTGATCGAGGTGTTGCCGATGCGCATGGTCTCGGTCCAGAAGCTCACGAGATCGCCGACGAGGACGGGCGCGTGGAACACGACCTTGTCCATCGACACCGTCACCATCAATTGGCAACCCTGGCGGCGCGCTTCGATCGCGCCGGCCTGGTCGATGTAGGAGAGGATGACTCCGCCGAAGATGGTGCCGTGTGCGTTGGTGTCGCGCGGCATCATGAGCACGCGGATCGCGGGCTCATCCCACTTCGGCAGAATCCCATCCGCCACTAAAAGCTCGCCTGCTGCTGCGCCGGCGGGCGCAGCAGGTCATCATTCACTTCGATCTTCGCCGCCTGGCGCAGCCGCTTGAGCAGCGACGAGCGAAGGCTGCGCGCCTGCTGCTGCCGCAGCTGGTTGAGGAATGCCGCGCGATTCGTCGCCATCTCCTGTGGCGTCACCTTCTTCTGATCCGCGACCTGGAAGGCGACCGCGCCCTGCTTGAGAACGATCGGCCCCTTCAACTCGCCGACGTTCGCCGCAATCGCGGCTTCGACCAGCGGCGAGATGTCGCCGCTGAGTCCGGCGATGTTGCCCTCGCGCGTCGCCGTCGCTTCCTGCGCCGCAAGACCCGCCTTCTGCGCGACCTGATCGACCGACGTCGCGCCGGCCATCATCTGCGCGAGCGTGGCGCGCGCGGCCTCACCGGCCTTCGACAGTTTGAGGTCCTCTTCGACTTTCGCGCGGATCTCGGCGAGCGGCGAGACGCCGGCGCCGCGGGTGTCGTACAGCATCACGATCGCCGGACCGCGCGGAGTTCCGATCACCGGGCTGACATCCTGGTTCTTCGCGGAGAAAAGCCATTCCTGAATCGGCTGATGCGCGCCGATGCCGGGGATCTCGTCGGTCTTCTGCAGCCAGCCGCCGTCGTTCGACGTCACCTTGTCGCTCGCGTAAGCGGTGAACGCCTCGAGCTTCGACTTCTTGCCGCTGAGAATCGCGCCGAGGCGCGTCATCTCGGCATTCGCGTGCTCCTGCGCCATCTCGTTGACCGTACGCGCGGCCAGCTCGCCGCGCACCTGTTCGAACGGACGGACGCCCGCGGCACGGCGCTCGAGCACTTTGACGATGTGATAGCCGAACTCCGGCGTGCGGATCGGGTCGCTGACCTGGTTCAGAGGAACCGAGAAGATCGCGTTCTCGAACGGAGCGACGGTCGCGCCGCGGTCGACCCAGTTCATGTCGCCGCCGTTTGCGGCCGACGACGGATCCTGCGAGTTGGCCGCTGCGAGCGCGGCGAAGTCCGCGCCGCCGCGGAGCTGCCTCACGATCGACTCCGCCTTCGCGCGCGCGGCCGCATCGACGGCCGGCGGCTCACCCGGATTCACCTTGATGAGGATGTGCAGCACGTGCGCCGCCTCGGGCGACGAGTACTGTTGCTTCGACTCCTCGTACTTCCGGCGCAGCTCGGCGTCGGACGGAACGATCTGCGAGCGCAGCTTCGCGTAGTCGGCGAGGAGATAGCGAAGGTTGCGCTGCTCGCCGTGCGCGTACTTCGCCTGATTGGCGCGGTAATATGCGTCGACTTCCGCGGGCTTCACGGTCATCGCCGCCGCCTGCTGCGCCGCGGGAAGCACGACGTAGCGGATCTTCGCGTTCTCATTGATGCGGCGATACTCGGCGTCGGCCGCCTTCGGCGAGATCACGACGGAGCTCGTCAGCGCGCTCTCCATCTTCGAGCGGGCGATGTCGCGCGCGAGATCTTCCTCGAACGCCGCGGTGCTCGGATATCCGAGGGGACCGGTCACGTAGCGGTTGTACAGCTCCATGCCGACGAACTTCCCGTCCTGGCTGAACACCGGAATCGTGAGGAGCTTCTTCCGCACCTCTTCCGCCGACGCGTCGAGATTCAGCCGCGCCGCTTCCTGCGTGAGCAGACGCTGGTCGATGAGCGAGTCCATCACCTGAGTCGGCAGCCGCAGCGCCGCGGCCATCTCCGGCGTGAACTGCTGCCCGTACATCTGCTTGTACATGTCCTCGTAGTTCTTCAGGGACCGGTAGAAGTCGTTGTACGAGATCGTCTCGCCGTTCACGCGCGCCGCGAAATTGCGGGAGTCCGCATCGCCGCGAATCGCGCCGCCGAGTCCCATGTCGAGGAACACGAAGCCGAACACGAACGCCGCCACGACGGCGATCAAAATCCATTTCAGGTGCTTGAAGCTGTCCCGCATCAACTTGAGCATTGGAGGTAACTACCTTTCGAAGTCCAGGGAATCTGGCCGAAGTTGCAGAAAAAGCGGCGCAGTCTACCTATTCCCGCGCCCCGCCGCCAGCGGCGGCGTTCCCTGCTACACTCTCTCGCGCCGTTCATGGCGAAGAAACAAAATCCATCGGCATCCATCGACTGGTACCTGATCTCGATCGAGCGTCTCAAGCAGATCGGGCTGGTCGTACTCCTTCTGCTCCTCGGCTTCGCCGGCTGGTGGTTCTGGCGCGAGCAGAAAGGCAACCCGAAGAGCAACGCCGAGAACGCCGTCAGCGACGCGCGCCAGGCGCTCAACTCCCTCGCCGCATCCACTGAATTCAACGCGCACCGTTCCGAGTTCAATCGGGCCCAGCAAAAGCTGGAAGAAGCGCGCGGACATCTCAACGCCGGACGCTTCACCGCCGCGCAGGGCGCGGCCGTCGAGTCGCAGACCATCAGCCGCACTGCACTGAGCGGAGGGACCGACCTCGAAAACGACGCGCAGTTCCTTACCGTCGAAGGCGACGTCAAGTTCCAGAAAGCGGCCTCGAGCGAATGGCGCGACGCCGACACGCGCACGCCGCTCTTCAACGGCGACTGGGTCAAGACCGGCGATCGCTCATCGGCCGAGCTGATCTTCTCCTCCAACGGATCGCTCTACACGATCGGACCGAACGCGCTGCTCGAGATCTACGCGACGCTGAATCCCGGCACCACGAAAAAGTCGAACGCGGTGCAGATGCGCGTCGGCTCCGTGGAAGTCGCGACCACGAAGGACACCTCGACGGTGCGCACGCCCGGCACGCAGGTCGTCATCGAATCGGAGTCGACGACGCAGGTCGGCGTCGACAAGAGCCAGGCGACTTCGGTCATCGCCACGCGCGGCGCCGCTTCGGTCGCGCCGGAAAAGGGTGGTCCGGCGGTGCGGGTCGCGTCGGGCGAGAGAGTGCGCTCAACGCCGGTCGGGACGATCTCGCCGGTGCAGAAAGTCGCGCTCGCGCCGGCGCTGCTCTCGCCCGCCGACAATCAGGTGTTCCAGATGTCTCCGGAACTGCGCGTCCAGTTCCTCTGGGACGGGCAGGCCGGCGCGCAGGGCTACGTGCTGCAGGTCTCGCGCTCTCGCCTTTTCTCGACGCAGGAGATCAACTCCCGCCGCGCGAAGACGAACGCCTCGGCGAAAGTCACCGCGGAAGGCGCGTTTTACTGGCGCGTCGCCTCGATCGGAGCGGACGGCGAAGTCGGACCATTCTCCTCGTTCCGCCGCTTCCGCGTGGCGGGCGGGGGCAAGACTTCGAACACCGACAAGACCCCGCCGCCCATGACGCTCGTGGCGCCGTTCCCGCTCGGCGGCCAGTACTACATGATCCGCGGCACTACCGAGCCAGGAGCGACCGTGTTCATCAACGACGAGGAAGTCGACGTCGACTCGAACGGCGCATTCCAGAAACTCGTCAGCTTCGGCAAGCTCGGACCGAACACGGTCGTCATCAAAGCCGCCGATGCCGCGGGCAACACGACGGTGAGAAACCAGACCGTGATTGTGGAAGAATAGTGGTTCCCCTTTTGCACCCCGCGCTTCTCGACGCAGCGGAAAATCCAACAAGGAAAACCAAACCGAAATGGCTGTGAAATCGCTTCTCTCGATGTTCTCGAACGATCTCGCGATCGATCTGGGAACAGCGAACACGCTCGTGTACGCGAAAAACAAGGGCATCGTCGTGCGCGAGCCGTCGATCGTGGCCGTCAACAAGATCAACAACAACGTCGAGGCAGTGGGCAAGGAAGCGAAGGAGATGCTCGGCCGCACGCCCGGCAACATCGTCGCCATCCGCCCGATGAAGGACGGCGTGATCGCCGACTTCGAAGTCACCGAGAAGATGATCAAGTATTTCATCGAGAAGGCGCACGGACGGCGCTTCCTGGTGAAGCCGCGGATCGTCATCTCCGTCCCGTCGGAGATCACCCAGGTCGAGAAACGCGCGGTCAAGGATTCGGCGTTGCGCGCCGGGGCCACCGAGGTTTATCTGATCGAGCAGGCCATGGCGGCGGCGATCGGAGCGGGACTGCCGATCACCGACCCGACCGGAAACATGATCGTCGACATCGGCGGCGGCACGACCGACGTCGCGGTGATCTCGCTGGCCGGCATCGTCTACTCGCGATCGGTGCGCGTCGCCGGCAACGAGATGGACGACGCGATCATTCAGTACATCAAGAGGAAGTACAACCTCCTCATCGGCGAGCGGACCGCCGAGCAGGTGAAGATGGAGATCGGCTCCGCCTTCCCGCTCGACGAAGAGATGACCATGGAGATCAAGGGCCGCGACCTCGTCGAAGGCGTGCCGAAGACGCTCGTGGTGAGCGACGAGGAGATTCGCGAGGCGCTGAGCGAGACCGTGGCCACGATCGTCGAGGCCGTGCGCGTGGCTCTCGAGCGCACGCCGCCCGAGCTCTCCGCCGACATCATGGACAAAGGCATCATCATCGCCGGCGGCGGCTC